>ERZ791826.504-NODE-504-length-35024-cov-6.223312_pt1 | contig 35024 bp, 32 predicted proteins | sample MGYA00510297_ERZ791826 | MGnify/ENA primary metagenome ERZ791826 (study PRJEB30046, sample SAMN00792004) | human gut metagenome | study: EMG produced TPA metagenomics assembly of the A metagenome-wide association study of gut microbiota in type 2... | reverse complement strand
TGCAAGCAGATGGCGTGCAAAGTCGCCAGACGCTCTTTGTGCGGTATTGCCATAGCTATTTTCAGTCCGAGAGGACTTTTCGATAACCCATTCCACAAAACGCAAAACGCCGGAACGTGTGTCAGAACCGTTCCGGCGTTTTGCTGTTTTACGATTACAAAATGAAGCAGATCAGACCGCTGCAGCCCTCGTTGATGATTCGCTGTAGTGTTTCCTGTAGCTTGAGCCGTGCGTCCATGGGCATTTTGGACAGCTTGTTGTGCAGCCCTTCGCCCACCAGCTCGTGGAGGGACTTGCCGAAGATGTTGGACGACCAGATCTTTGTAGGGTCCTCCTCAAAGCCCTCCAGCAGGTACATGACCAGTTCCTCGCTCTGGCGTTCCGTGCCCACAATGGGGCTGACAGTTGTGCGAATGTCGGCACGCATCATGTGAATGGACGGTGCCGAAGCACGGAGCCGCACGCCGTATCGTCCGCCCTGCTTGATGATCTCCGGTTCTTCCAGTGTCATTTCTTCCTGCTCCGGCATCACGATGCCATAGCCGGTGGCTTCTACCTCCCGCAGAGCCGGTTCGATTTTGGCGTATTCTTTTTGGATTCGGCTCAGCTCCAGCAGAATAGGCAGCAGGTCGCTTTCACCGTGAATGTCCAGACCGGTGGTTTCTCCCAGAATGCGGTAGAACAGCGATGCGTCCAGTTCCACTTCGGCACAGACGCTGCCGGTGCCCATGTCGATCTCCCGAATGGCTGCCCGCGTGACATAGGGGCAGGTGCTCACTGCCTCGGCGAAAAGAGCCGTATCCCGAATGGTGTGGATCTCTGCGGCAGCCTGCCGGATACAGGAAAAGACCGATTCCCGCAGCCAGTGGCTTTTTTCCAGCGAGGAGATCCAGCGTGGCATGCAGACGTTGATCTCCCGCACCGGAAACACCCGCAGCAGTTCCGTCAGGATCTGACAGATGTCGTTTTCATCCAGATCGGGACAGCTGACAGGCAGCACCGGTGCCTGATACTGCTGGGAGAGTTGTTCTGCCATTGCCTTGGCGGCGGCAGTGTGCGGATCCAGACAGTTCAGCAGGACGGCAAAGGGCTTTCCCAGTTCCTGCAATTCTGCAATGACACGCTGTTCGCACTCGGCATATTCCGCACGGGGCAGGTCGGTGATGCTGCCGTCAGTGGTGACTACCAGCCCGATGGTGGAGTGCTCTGCAATGACTTTCCGCGTGCCGACTTCTGCCGCCATGTTGAAAGGGACTTCCTGTTCAAACCACGGGGTATGTACCATACGCGGCTGTTCATTTTCGATGTAGCCCAGTGCACTGGGAATGATATATCCCACGCAGTCGATCATGCGTACCCGCATGCGGGCATTGTCGTCCAGCGTCAGTTCCACCGCATCTTCCGGAATGAACTTCGGTTCGGTGGTCATGATCGTTCTGCCGGCGGCGGACTGGGGGAGTTCGTCGGTGGCACGTTCCCGCCATGCTTCGTTGGGAATGTGGGGAATGACCAGCTGTTCCATGAATCGTTTGATGAACGTGGACTTTCCGGAACGCACAGGACCCACTACGCCAATGTAAATGTCACCGCCTGTGCGGCAGGCAATGTCCTGATAAATCGTGTTTGCCATATTCTGTACCTCCTGCCGTTACTGTACAATGGGAATAAAGAGCATGCCCGCAGCGGTAAGCTGTTCGTCTGTCAGGTCGTTTTCCTCCATGATCGCCCCGACGCTGGTGCGGCACCGCTTGGCAATGTCCCAGACGTTTTCGTGCTCTACTCCATAGTACAGCTTCAGGGCATAGTCGCCGTCCCGCACCAGTTTGTTTTCGCCGTCCACTGTCAGACCGGACAGACAGGTGTGGCGGGCAGAGGGACGGAGGTATCCCCGCAGCAGCAGTGATGCCTGAATGGTGATCTTGCCGTCAGAAGCCAGATGATAGGTGCAGTCTGTGGGGAGCACCTCCGCCTGCAATACAGCATTGTCTACCGGCGTTTCCGAGTCGGTGTACACCTCGAACGCTTCCTCCTTTTCCAGCATCATGGGCATGCCGTCTGCATCACCGGCGAGGAGATTACAGCAGAGCATGCCGCTGATGCGAATGCGGTTGGTATCGGAGAGCAGCTGCATGTTGATGTTCCGGACGTGGCAGTGCAGATCATAGATGCATTCCGGCACGGTGTCGGTGGGCTGGAGCGAAGCACTGCACGGCATCATCGCATGCACCGGCACCGGTGCCATGTCGATCTGGAGAGAAACCGTTTCCTGCTCACAGGGGTACAGCGTGGAAAAGGCATCAGTCACCAGCTGAATGGAAGCGGTTTTGATCGCTGTGCACCGCAGGCACAGTTCCAGTTCGCACTGCAAGCTGTCCATGCTGCCGTTTTTGCCGGTACAGGGCTTCAGGTCGCACCGTACCACCTGTGTGTCCACACTGCCGCGGTAGGTGTCATCGATCTGCTCCATGTCCACGATCTGGCTGTAGGGGACAGTGAACTGCATCTGTTCCAGTCCGTTGGAACCGTCCTCCTGCTGCCATGTGTAGAGAAACTGCACCGTTGCTTCGCCCTTTGCCACCAGCTTGCCGGCGAGGATCGACTGCTCCTCGTGGTTCAGCCGGACGCTGCTCCGGACAATGCTGCGGATCGGCGGTTTGGACTGTCCCAGTTCCACATCTTCGTTGAGCAGGATATGCTTGGTGGCACGGCGTTTCTGTGCGGCGTATTCCACGGGAACTTTCCGCAGCTGTACGTGCATGCCGAAAACGTCCTCGATGACCTCCTGTTTCCGGTCGCCGGCAGCCCGAATCGAAACCGAAACGGCTCCGCGGACTTCCAACCGGCGGGGACTGACGGCACGGCAGTTGGCATAGGTGGTGCGGGGACGGATCTGCACTTGCAGGTCCTCAGCAGGGCGGGGCAGTTCTACATTTCTGGTGAATGTCATCTGCTGTGCCACGCATTGCAGCAGCGTGCTCTCCGAACCACAGTACAACACGCGAATGTCTGCACGCAGTTCGTAGGTGATGCGGTCGGTTCCGGTAGTGGAATTGACAATGGTCGGCTGGATCTCACAGCCGATGATGCGAAAGATGTCCGGATCATAGTCCGGCAGTACGTAGTCCAGTTCAACACTTTGCTCCTGTACTTCGTCCAGAAGAATTTCAGTCACAGGGAGCATTTCCCGATTGATTTTCAGGTCCATATGGAACTCCTCCTTTTTTGCCGTCCGGCGGCGTTGGCTTGGGCAGCACCGTACAGATTCTGCTGCGGTGCTGCCTTTGCTTTATCCTATGCAGACAAGCGAAGAGATAGAACGGCATCGGACAGCTTTTTATATATAATGCCTATGAAATTACTATGATTTCAGTGCTTTGCTTGTGCAATTCTACAAAACCGGAGAAATCCTATTGACAAATTACTAGTTTTGCAGTATGATATGTAACATACTAAACATATCAAAACGGTATGTATTATCGGAGAAGCGGGAAAAGCCCGATTCTCCGCAGGAAAGAAGGAAGCTGTATGAAGATTCAGAAGTGCATCGGACTGCTGCTGGCGGCGGTTCTGGCAGGCGGGACATTTACCGGCTGCGGAGATCATAACACGGTGAGCATCGTCAATGTTTCCTATGACCCCACCAGAGAACTTTATACAGATTATAATACGATATTCGCGGAGCACTGGAAAGAGCAGACGGGACAGGACGTGGAAGTCATTCAGTCCCACGGCGGTTCCGGAAAGCAGGCTCTGGAGGTGGCAAACGGGCTGGAAGCCGATGTGGTCACGCTGGCGTTGGAATACGACATTGATTCCATTGAAAAGGCGGGACTGATCGAGGACGGCTGGGTGGACGAGTTTCCGGACGACAGTGCTCCGTATACTTCGACCATTGTGTTCTTGGTGCGAAAGGGCAACCCGAAGCACATTCAGGACTGGGACGATCTGGTGCGGGACGACGTAGATGTCATTACCCCGAATCCGAAAACTTCCGGCGGTGCAAGGTGGAATTACCTTGCCGCATGGGCATATGCCGACCGGAAATATAACGGCGACACCCAGCAGACGGAGGACTTCGTCAAGAAGATGTATCAGAATGTGCTGGTGCTGGACTCCGGTGCGAGAGGAGCCACGACCACCTTTGTGGAAAACGGACAGGGCGATGTGCTGGTGGCATGGGAAAATGAAGCGTATCTCTCCATGCGGGACAATCCGGAGGACTATGAGATCGTAAATCCCAGCATCAGCATTCTGGCACAGCCCTCTGTGGCAGTGGTAGATGACGTGGTGGACGACCGCGGTACACGCGATGTGGCGACCGAGTATTTGCAGTATCTGTATTCCGATGCGGCACAGCGAATCGCGGCAAAGCATTATTACCGACCGACCAATTCGGAAATTTTGAAAGAATATGCAGATGTATTTGACTTGAACATCGATCTGGTCAGCATTCAGGATTTCGGCGGCTGGGACGAGGCACAGAAGGTGCACTTTTCCGACGGCGGCATTTTCGATCAGATCTATGAAAAATAAGGAGCAACTATGAAAAAAGGCAGTAAACGGGTGATTCCCGGATTTGGATTATCCTTGGGAGTGACGCTTTCCGTTCTTAGTATCGTCGTGTTGATCCCGCTGGCATCGCTGGTGGTCTACACCGCAAAACTTAGCCCCGCGGAGTTCTGGGAAACCATTACCAAGCCCCGTGTGCTGGCAAGTTTTCGGGTGAGCCTGCTGACGGCGTTTGCCGCTTCTGCGATCAATGCGGTAATGGGCGTGATTCTGGCGTGGGTGCTGGTGCGGTACCGGTTCCCCATGAAGCGGCTGCTGAACGGTATGATCGAATTGCCGTTCGCCCTGCCGACAGCGGTTGCAGGCATTGCACTGACTTCCCTGACAGCAGACACCGGTCTGGTGGGAAAGTTCTTTGCACGGTTCGGCATTCAGATCGCCTACACTAGGGTAGGCATTACCGTGGCACTGGTATTTGTGGGGATTCCCTTTGTAGTCCGCACGGTGCAGCCGATTCTGGAAAAGCTGGACTCCACTTATGAAGAAGCGGCAGGGGTTCTGGGAGCCAGCCGGATCCGGATTTTCTGGCAGGTGATATTTCCGGAAATCCTGCCGGCAGCCCTGACCGGATTCGGTCTGGCATTCGGCAGATGTCTTGGAGAGTACGGCAGCGTGGTATTCATTGCCGGCAACCAGCCCTATGAAACCGAGATCACGCCGTTGATCATCATGTCGAAGTTGCAGGAATATGACTACACCAGTGCCACTTCCATTGCATTGGTAATGCTGGTCGCAGCGTTCCTGATCCTGTTCCTGACCAATCTGGTGCAGTCCAGAAGTTCGAAGATTCTGAAAGGAGGGCAGTGAGCATGCATGAAGAAACCGTTGGTTCGAAAATCGTCAAGTGGGTTCTGATCGGTGTCAGCGTGCTGTTTCTGGTCGTCATGCTGCTCCTGCCGCTGGCGACTGTCATTTCCGAGGCACTGCGGGACGGGTGGAAAACCTATCAGGCAGCTGTCACCGATAAATACACGGTAAAAGCTGTACTTCTGACGCTGGAAGCCACTGCCATTGCCGTAGGCGTGAACACGGTATTCGGCGTGTTTGCGGCACTGGCAGTTACCAAGTATCAGTTCCGCGGCAAGAAAGTGCTGACTACGCTGATCGATGTGCCGGTGACCATTTCTCCGATCATTGCCGGTCTGATCTTCCTGCTGACATTCGGCAGACAGAGCGTGATTTATCCGCTGCTGCATGATCTGGGGATCCATGTGGTGTTTGCGGTGCCGGGCATTGTGCTGGCAACGATTTTTGTAACATTCCCCTTTGTTTCCCGCGAACTGATTCCGGTGCTGGAATCGCAGGGGACAGATGAAGAAGAAGCGGCTGCCCTGATGGGTGCCAACGCGTGGACGATCTTCCGCAAGGTGACGTTTCCCCATATCAAGTGGGCGTTGCTGTACGGCGTGGTGCTGTGTGCAGCCAGAGCCATGGGCGAATTCGGTGCGGTTTCGGTATTGTCCGGACACCTGCGTGGCAGAACCAACACCCTGCCGCTGCACGTGGAAATTTTGTTCAATGAATTTCAGTATGTACCGGCATTTGCGGCTTCGTCGATTCTGGTGCTTATGGCAATTGTGATTCTGGTGATTCGCAGTCTGATCGAACACCGCGGAGGAAAGAGGGATAGCTGATGTACGTAGAGTTAAATCATATTCAGAAACGATATGGCAATTATCAGGCTTCTGATGATGTCAGCTTCGGTATTGAAAAGGGAAAGCTGATCGGTCTGCTGGGGCCCAGCGGCAGCGGCAAAACCACCATTCTCCGCATGATCGCCGGTCTGGAACACCCCGACAGCGGTGAGATCCGCATTGACGGAAAAGTGGTCAATGACATTCCGGCGAGCAAGCGTGGCATTGGATTTGTGTTTCAGAACTACGCGTTGTTCCGGTACATGACTGTGTATGACAACATCGCCTTTGGCTTGAAGATTCAGAAAGTAGACCGGAAAACCATTGCCAGCCGTGTGATGGAACTGGTAGACCTGATCGGACTTCGGGGACTGGAGCGGCGGTATCCCAGCCAGCTTTCCGGCGGCCAGCGGCAGCGTGTGGCATTCGCCCGTGCTCTGGCACCAAATCCCCAGCTGCTGCTGCTGGACGAACCCTTTGCGGCGATCGATGCCAAGGTGCGGCAGGAACTCCGCAGCTGGCTGAAGGAAATGATCAGCAAGCTGGGCGTGACCAGCATTTTCGTAACCCATGACCAAGACGAAGCCATTGAGGTGGCGGACGAGATCATCATCACCAACCGCGGACACATTGAACAGATGGGAACGCCCATTGAGATCTACCGTCACCCGCAGACTGCGTTTACAGCATCGTTCTTCGGGCAGACCTCCGTGCTGGCAGACTATCAGAAGTACCACACATTCCAGCGTATGGACGGCGTGGAAAAGGCGATTGTCCGTCCGGAATTCCTGAAGATCACCCGCAAGAACGAGGTGCAGAAGTACGGCAGTTCCGCTTCCAAGGGCGTGGTAGAACGGACTTCGTTCCGCGGCGACTGGATCGAGTTGGCGGTGCGTGTCCACGGAGATCTGCTGATTGCCAAGCGGGACTTGGAGGAAGAACCCATTACGGTAGGAGAAACCGTAGATGTGTTCCTCTACCGGCTGTTTGTCATTGCAGGAGAAAAATGCTACCTGCTGGAGAATCAGTCCTTACAGGACGATTCCGTATTCATTTAAACTTGGGCAACACCGCACAAAGCTTGTGCGTAAGGTGCGTTGTCAGATTTTTCGGCAGATTGCCTAGGGCAATACCGCACAAAGCTTGTGCGACAGATGCGTCGTCAAATTTTTCGTCAGATGAAACAAAAAGCGGAGTGAATACTTGATGTATTCACGAGCATTTTTGTGAAATATGACGGGAAATTTGCAAGCAGATGGCGTGCAAAGCCGTCAGGCGGGCTTTGTGCGGTGTTGCCCTTGGTTTTTATATTGTTGTCTATATCATTATTCTGGAAAAGGAGTTACGCGTTATGTCTAAGATTTATCAAGGTGCAGTAGAACTGATTGGAAACACCCCGCTGGTGGAAGTCACCAATCTGGAAAAGAAACAGGAACTGAAAGCCCGTGTGCTGGTGAAGCTGGAATATCTCAATCCGGCAGGCAGCGTCAAGGATCGTATCGCAAAGGCAATGCTGGAAGATGCAGAGCAGAAAGGCAAGCTGAAAGAAGGCTCTGTGATTATTGAGCCGACTTCGGGGAATACTGGTATCGGACTGGCTGCCATTGCTGCATCAAAGGGGTATCGTGTGATCCTCACCATGCCGGAAACCATGAGTGTGGAACGACGGAACATTCTGAAAGCATACGGTGCGGAGATCGTGCTGACACAGGGCGTAAAGGGCATGAAGGGTGCCATTGAACGTGCCAGGGAACTGGCGGCAGAAATTCCCAACAGCTTTATTCCGGGACAGTTCGAAAACCCTGCCAATCCGGAAGCACACCGCAAGACGACCGGTCCGGAGATCTGGCGGGATACGGACGGCAAGGTGGACTTCTTTGTTGCCGGTGTCGGCACCGGCGGTACTGTCAGCGGTACCGGTGAATATCTGAAGTCCCAGAATCCGGATGTGAAAATCGTTGCCATAGAACCGGCAGATTCTCCGGTGCTCGCCGGCAGAAAGCCCGGTCCGCACAAGATTCAGGGTATCGGTGCCGGATTTGTGCCCCAGACCCTGAACACCAAAATCTATGATGACATTTTCGAAGTACAGAACGATGATGCGTTTGCAGCAGCAAAGCTGATCGCGAAGCATGAGGGCATTCTGGTAGGCATTTCCTCCGGTGCAGCACTCCACGCCGCACTGGAACTGGCGAAGAAGCCGGAAAATGCCGGAAAGACAATCGTGGCTCTGCTGCCGGACAGCGGCGACCGGTATTATTCCACCACCCTGTTCGCAGACTAAGGGCAATACCGCACAAAGAGCGTCTGGCGACTTTGCACGCCATCTGCTTGCAAATTTCCCGTCATATTTCACAAAAATGCTCGTGAATACATCAAGTATTCACTCCGCTTTTTGTTTCATCTGACGAAAAATTTGACGACGCATCTGTCGCACAATCTTTGTGCGGTATTGCCTAAGAAATATCACGCAAACCGGAGAGAGGAGGAAGTACCATAAAAATTTCAACGAAAGTAGAATGCGGCATTATCGCACTGATCGATATTGCCCTGCATTCGGAAAATGGAGAAGCAGTTGCAGTCAGCAGCATTTCCAAGCGGCAGAATATTTCTGTGAAATATCTGGAACAGATTCTGGTTGCACTGCGGCAGACACATTTGATTCGTGGTATCAAGGGCTTTAAGGGCGGCTATGTGATCGCCCGTCCGGCAGACAAGATTTCGTTTCAGGAAATCATTGATGCTCTGGATATTACCATTCTGGGCGATGCGGATACCGGCGGAGCAGAAGACACCTCTCTCCTGAAAGCAACTGTGCAGGAATGCCTCTGGGATCAGATGACTGCTTATCTGCGGCAGTTTTGCAGCAGCATTACGTTACAGGATATGATGGATCGTTATCGGAATTCTATTCCGCAGGACGAGGCGTTTATGTACTACATCTAAGGCAATACCGCACGAGCTTTGTACAGTGTTACCCTAAGGGAAAGCGGATTCCGGAATCAGACGGCACCAGAAGCGATTTCTGGTGAACCGTCTGATTTTTGCACGAAAAATCATGTATTTTCCGTTTTAAACATCGATTAAAAATGTCGAATTTGAACAAATTGAAAAAGTCGAATAAATCATATAAAACCTATTGACTTACTAGTGAAAAGGTGATATAATAGGCTCATGACAAGGGAACAATCGAAAAAATGTTCCGAGAACGAGAGGAGCGTGGGTGAACGCATGAAGTTTAATACGGCATTGCTGCATCAGAATTTTGACGGCGAAAAGAGTACAGGCTCTACGATCATGCCGATTTATCAGGTGAGTGCATTCGCACATGAAACGGCAGAAAAATTAGAGAAAGTCTTTCACAATCAGGCACCGGGATTTGCATATACGAGAATCAGCAATCCCACAGTAGATGCTTTTGAAAAGCGGGTAGCCGCAATGGAAAACGGCATCGGAGCAGTCAGCTGTTCTTCCGGCATGACGGCGGTGACAATGGCACTTCTGAACATTCTCCATGCGGGAGATGAAGTGATCGCCGGTTCGGGACTGTTCGGCGGAACCATTGATCTGTTTTCTGACCTGAAAGCGTTTGGCATTACCACACGCTTTGCAGAATCGATCACAGTAGAGGAGATCGAACCGCTGATCAACGAGAACACCAAGGTGGTCTTTACGGAACTGATCGGAAATCCGAAGCTGGACGTAGTAGACGTGAAAGCAGTTTCGGAACTGGTACATGCTCATGGGATTCCGCTGATCATCGACAGCACCACTGCTACACCGTATCTGATCCACCCGTTTGCATACGGAGCAGATGTGGTGGTACATTCTTCTTCCAAGTACATCAACGGCGGCGGAAATGCTATCAGCGGCGTGATCGTGGACAGCGGCAATTTCCACTGGGACAGCAGCCGGTATGACGGATTCGAACCCTATGCCAAGTATGGCAAGTTTGCTTATCTGGCAAAGCTGCGGAATGCGATCTGGAGAAATGTGGGCGGTTGTTTGTCCCCGATGAATGCGTTCCTGAACTCCGTGGGACTGGAAACGCTGGGGCTGCGGATGGAACGGCTCTGTGACAATGCGTTGCAGCTGGCACAGTATCTGGACAGCGTGGACGGCGTAGAGGTCAACTATCCGGCACTGGAAAAGAGTCCCTATTATTCGCTGGTGCAGAAACAGTTCGGCGGCAAGGGCGGTGCGATTCTGACGCTCCGTGCCGGCAGCAAGGAAAAGGCGTTCTGCTTGATCAATCATTTGCAGTTCGCCACCAATGCTACCAATATCGGCGATGTGCGGACACTGGTGATCCACCCCGCAAGTACGATTTATGCACACAGCAATGAAGCACAAAAACAAAGTGCCGGCGTATATGAGGATTTGATCCGCATCAGCGTGGGCATTGAAGATATTGAAGACCTGATCGAAGATTTCGGACAGGCGATCGCGAAAATGCAGGAGGAATGTTAAATGGCAGTCGATTATGCGACCTTAAAAAAAGGCGGCTTCATGCGGCAGAAACAGAAGAATCACTTTTCCCTCCGGCTTCGCGTGGTCGGCGGTAATCTGACGGCAAAGCAGCTGGCAAAAATTGCAGAAGTGGCAGAACAGTTCGGTGACGGACATGTGCATCTGACCTCCCGCCAGAGCGTGGAAATTCCCTTTGTGAAGCTGGATCAGATCGAAGAAGTCAAGGCGGCACTGGCAGAGGGCGATGTGGAACCGGGCGTTTGCGGACCGCGTGTCCGTACCATTACCGCATGTCAGGGCGAGGCGATCTGCCCCAGCGGCTGTATCGATACGTACACACTGGCAAAGGAACTGGACGAACGGTACTTTGCACGGGAACTGCCCCATAAGTTCAAGTTCGGCATCACCGGCTGTCAGAACAACTGCCTGAAGTCCGAAGAAAATGACTTGGGCATCAAAGGCGGCATTCAGGTGAAATGGCGTGAGGAGGACTGCATTCAGTGCGGTGTCTGCGTCAAGGCTTGCCGCAGCGGTGCCATTACCCACGAGGGCGAAAAAATCGTCGTAGATGAAAGTAAGTGTAATTTCTGCGGACGCTGCGTCAAGGCATGTCCCACAGAAGCATGGGATACCGTACATGGCTACATCGTTTCCTTTGGCGGACTGTTCGGCAACAGCATTCATAAGGGCGAACCGGTTATTCCGTTTATTGCGGACAAGGAAAAGCTTCTGAAGATTTGTGATGCGACCATTCAGTTCTTTGAGAACAACGCCAAGGCAGGCGAACGGTTCCAGTTCACATTGGAACGGGTAGGCAGAGAAAAATTTGAAGAAAAAATCTGGGAGGCATACAATGACTGATTTTCAAATTGATGATACCGTAGATATTACAGACGTGGTTTGCCCGGTGACATTTGTCAAGGCAAAGGTGGCACTGGAAGAACTGGACGACGGACAGATCCTTTCCATTCACATGAACGACGGAGAGCCGGTGCAGAACGTACCGCGGAGCATTAAGGAAGAAGGACACAAGATCCTGAAGCTGCTCCAGAATGAGGACGGCACATACGACCTGATCGTCAAGAAAGTGGGTGATTGAATGGCTGCACGTGTCACACAGGATACGTTCCGGAAAGAAGTGCTGGAAGCAGAGAAACTGGTGCTGGCGGACTTTTATTCCGACAGCTGCATTCCCTGTAAGCGGCTTTCGCCGGTTCTGGCGGAACTGGAAGAAACATACGGCGATGCTCTGAAAGTGGCAAAGATCAACATCAACTTTGATCTGCCGCTGGCGGAACAGTACGAAGTGCAGGCGGTACCGACTCTGATCTTCTTCAAAAACGGAGCAGAGCAGGACAGACGCAGAGGTCTGGTCAAAAAAGCAGAATTGCAGGAGATCATTGATTCCCTGAAATAACACATAAAGGAGTATAGAATTATGAAAATCACAGTTGCAGGTGTACAGAAGGAAGTCGCAGACGGTCTGACCGTGGCTCAGCTGATCGTGGACGAAAATGTGGAAACCCCGCAGTACGTCACCGTCACCATTAACGACGAATTCGTAGAAAACGGCACATTCGAGCAGACCGTTCTCAAGGACGGCGACAATGTAGAGTTTCTCTATTTCATGGGAGGTGGACAGTAACATGGCATTTACCAACGAACAGATCGAGCGATACTCCCGCCACATCATTCTGAAAGAAGTCGGTGTCAAGGGACAGAAGAAGCTGCTGAATGCCAAGGTGCTGATCATCGGTGCCGGCGGTCTGGGTGCTCCGGCTGCAATGTATCTGGCTGCCGCAGGCGTAGGTACGATCGGTATTGCAGATGCAGACGAAGTAGACCTGTCCAATCTCCAGCGGCAGATCATTCATGCCACCGCTGATGTGGGCAAGGCAAAGGTACAGTCCGCCAAGGAAACCATGGAGGCAATCAATCCTGATGTCAAGGTCAACACCTACCGGACATTCGTCACCAGCGAAAACATCATGGATCTTATCAAGGACTATGATTTCGTCATTGACGGCACAGACAACTTTCCGGCAAAGTTCCTCATCAACGATGCCTGCGTTATGGCGAAGAAGCCGTTCTCCCATGCCGGTATTATCCGGTTTCAGGGTCAGCTGATGACCTATGTGCCGGGAGAAGGTCCCTGCTATCGCTGCGTATTCAAGAACCCGCCTCCGAAGGATGCAGTACCGACCTGCAAACAGGCTGGTGTCATCGGTGCAATGGGCGGCGTAATCGGCAGCTTACAGGCAATGGAAGCTGTCAAGTATATTCTGGGTATCGGCAACCTGCTGACCGGCTATCTGCTGACCTATGATGCACTGAAAATGGAATTCCGCAAGGTAAAGCTGCCGTCTGAAACTTCCGGCTGTGCAGTTTGCGGGACACACCCTACAATTACCGAACTGATCGACTATGAGCAGGCAGAATGCGATGGTGTTGGACTATGATTCAATTGAACAAAGCAGATTTTGAAAAAATGCTGGCACATGCGACCAAAGAGCTTCCGGACGAAGCCTGCGGTCTGATCGCCGGCGAGGTGCAGGGAACGGACAAGATCGTCAGAAAGGTATACCTGCTGACGAACATTGACCATTCCAATGAGCATTTCAGTCTGGATCCCAAGGAACAGCTGGCAGCAGTCAAGGATATGCGTGCCAATGGGCTGGTGCCGCTGGGAAACTGGCATTCTCACCCCGAATCGCCGTCCAGACCGTCGGAAGAAGATAAGCGGCTGGCATATGACAGCAAGGCAAGCTATATGATTCTTTCCCTGATGGATCGGGAAAATCCGGTGCTGAATTCGTTTCATATCGAAGGCACCGATGCGGAAAAGGAAGACTTGCAGATCAAGGAGTAAGTTATGTATGACATCATTATCATCGGCAGCGGTCCGGCAGGACTGACGGCAGCGATCTATGCCGGCCGTGCCAGATTACAGACACTGGTGCTCGAACGGGATACCATGGGTGCCGGACAGATCGCCGTGACAGAACAGGTGGATAATTACCCCGGACTGCCCCACATCGGCGGCTATGAACTGGGCGAAAAATTTCGGGAACATGCCACAGAACTGGGGGCGTTGTTCTGTGAGAATGATGTCACACATCTGGAAAAGAAAGACGGATACTTCACCGCAACGCTGGAGGATCACACAGAGCTCCAAGCCAGAAGCGTGATCTACGCCGCAGGGACTTCCTACCGGCGGCTGGAAATTGCCGGCGGCAGGCTGGCAGGCGTTTCCTACTGTGCCACCTGTGACGGGGCATTTTATCAGGGCAAAGTTGTTGCTGTGATCGGCGGCGGAGATACGGCTCTGGAAGATGCACTGTATCTCTCCCGCATGGCAAAGACCGTGTATCTGGTGCATCGGCGGGATACGTTCCGTGCCAATGCGGCATTGCAGGAAGCGGTGCAGAAAACTGAAAATATTGTTCTGGTGACCAATGCCGTTCCCACGGAGATCACCGGAGAAAAACGGGTGGAAACCCTGAAGCTGCTGCAGGGCGGCAGTCCGGAAGAACTTTCGCTGGACGGTGTGTTTGTGGCGATCGGCAGCGTGCCGAATACCAGCCTGCTGGAGGGCGTTGCAGAACTGGACAGCAGCGGCTATGTGCAGGCAGGAGAGGACGGCAGGACCTCTGTAGAGGGACTGTTTGCCGCAGGGGACGTGCGGACAAAGGCATTGCGGCAGGTGATCACAGCGGCGGCGGACGGTGCAAACTGTGTGGCTTCTGCGGAAAAATACCTGTTGGAAAACAGAGGATAAAGATGGTGATGAAATGAAAATCGAACGCTGCAAAACAGATGTACTGATCATCGGCGGCGGCACAGCTGGCTGCTATGCGGCACTGACCATTGCAGATCAGTCTGATGCAAAAGTGCTGATCTGTGAAAAGGCTCATATCAAACGCAGCGGCTGTCTGGCAGCCGGTGTCAATGCACTGAATGCGTATATTACAGAGGGCAGAGTGCCGCAGGATTATGTGGACTATGCCCGAAAAGATGCCGACGGGATCGTTCGCGGCGATCTGCTTCTCACCATGTCTGAACGGCTCAATCAGGTGACCGAGCATATGGAACGTCTGGGGCTGGTGATCCTCAAAGATGCAAACGGAAAGTACGTGGCACGCGGCAACCGCAATCTGAAGATCAACGGCGAAAACATGAAGCCGATCCTGGCAAAGGCCGTAGAGGCTCTGCCGCAGGTGACGATCAGGAATCACGTCAACATCACGGATTTCTTCGTGAAAGACAACCGGATCCAGGGGGCGTTCGGTTTCAACATTCAGGACGGCACCATGTATGTCATTGAAGCCAATGCCGTTATGATCGCCACCGGCGGTGCGGCTGGTCTGTATAAGCCCAACCACCCCGGCTTCTCCCGCCACAAGATGTGGTATCCGCCCTTTAATACGGGAGCAGGCTACGCGATGGGCATTCGTGCCGGTGCAGAGATGACCACCTTTGAGATGCGGTTCATTGCTCTGCGTTGCAAGGACACCATTGCTCCTACCGGTACACTGGCACAGGGCGTGGGAGCCAAGCAGGTGAATTCGCTGGGTGAGGTCTATGAAACCAAGTACGGGCTGACTACTTCGGAACGTGTCTACGGCACAGTCAGCGAGAACCTTGCCGGCAGAGGTCCCTGCTATCTGCGGACAGAGGGCATCACGCCGGAACAGGACGACTCCCTGATGAAAGCCTATCTGAACATGGCACCGTCCCAGACGCTGAAGTGGATCGAGAACGGAAAGAAGCCTTCTCAGCAGAATGTGGAGATCGAGGGCACAGAGCCGTACATCGTGGGCGGTCATACTGCCAGCGGCTACTGGGTGGACACCAAGCGTGCCACCACGATAGAGGGGCTGTACGCCGCCGGAGATGTTGCCGGCGGATGTCCCCAGAAATACGTTACCGGTGCGTTGGCGGAGGGTGAAATTGCCGCGGAATCCATGCTGGAATTCCTGCGTTCCCATACGCCTGTACCGCTAGAAGAAACGGCGGTACAGGAGCACCTTGCAGAAGCAGCACATTTCCTGACAACAGACGGCGGGCTGTTTGATACGGAACAGCTGGAAGATGCAATGCAGACCATCATGGACACCTATGCCGGCGGTATCGGCACCAATTACCGGTTCCACGAAAAGGAACTGGACATTGCCGATGACAAGATCGCACGGCTGACGGAGCTGTCCGACCAGCTGCATGCAGCGGATTATCAGGAACTGATGTATATTTACGAACTGCGTGAACGGCTTCTGGTGTGTCGCAGCGTGATCGCACACCTCAAGGCGAGAAAAGAAACCCGCTGGCACAGCTTCGCCGAAAATCTGGACTATCCGAAAAAGGACGATGCACACTGGAAGAAATACGTCAATTCCCGCATGAAAGACGGAAAGCTGGAAATCGTTTTCCGCGATCTGGTAGAGGAGGGACAGAACTATGAGCATTGCCATTAACGCCAAGCAGTGTGTCGGCTGCGGAAAATGCAGCATGGTCTGCCCCGGCAGCCTGATCCACATGAATGCAGACGGAAAAGCGTTTATCAAGTACCCGAAAGACTGCTGGGGCTGCACCTCCTGTCTGAAAGAGTGTGCAGTACACGCCATTCGCTTTTATCTGGGAGCAGATATGGGCGGCATGGGCAGTCTGGTACACACGGAAAAAGAGGGCGATGTCCTACGCTGGATCATCGATCACCCCGACGGAAAAACCAGTGAGATCCGTATCCATACCAAACAGTCGAACCAATATTGAGGAGGAAACCTTATGCACGAATTGTCACATCTTGACGAACTGGAAGCAGAGGCAATCTACATTATCCGAGAAGTTGCGGCAGAATGCGAAAAGCCGGTAATGCTGTACTCCATCGGCAAGGATAGTTCCGTAATGCTGCATCTGGCGATGAAAGCATTTTATCCGGAAAAGCCGCCTTTCCCGTTCTTACATATCGATACCACATGGAAGTTCAAGGACATGATCCGTTTCCGTGATGAAACTGCCAAGAAGCTGGGCATTGAGATGCTGGTCTACACCAACGAAGAAGGTGTCAAGCAGGGCATCAACCCCTTTGACCACGGTGCAGCTTATACCGACATCATGAAGACACAGGCTCTGAAACAGGCTCTGACCAAGTACGGCTTTACCGCAGCATTCGGCGGCGGCAGACGTGACGAGGAAAAGTCCCGTGCGAAAGAACGAATCTTCTCGTTCCGGAACGAAGCACAGGCGTGGGACCCGAAGAACCAGCGTCCGGAAATGTGGAAGCTGTACAACACCAAGATCAAAAAGGGCGAAAGCATGCGGGTATTCCCGATCTCCAACTGGACAGAAAAGGACATCTGGCAGTATATCAAGCGGGAAAACATCGACATCGTGCCGCTGTATTTTGCAGCAGAACGTCCGGTCGTTTATCGGGACGGCAATATCATTATGGTAGATGACGACCGTCTGCCGCTGAAGCCGGGCGAAAAGCCGGAGTATAAATCCATTCGGTTCCGTACCCTCGGCTGCTATCCGCTGACCGGCGGTATTGAATCAACGGCTACTACACTGGACGAGATCATTGATGAGACACTGAGTTCTGTTTCCTCGGAGCGTACCTCCAGAGTCATCGATAACGAGGCAGCCGGCAGCATGGAACGCAGAAAGCGGGAGGGATACTTTTAATGAAAGGTTTATTGAAATTTATCACATGCGGCAGCGTAGACGACGGAAAATCCACGCTGATCGGACATATTCTCTATGATGCAAAGCTGCTGTACGCAGACCAGGAAAAGACACTGGAACTGGACAGCAAGGTGGGCAGCCGCAGCGGTGCCATTGACTACTCCCTGCTGCTGGACGGTCTGATGGCAGAACGGGAACAGGGTATCACCATTGACGTGGCATACCGGTACTTCACCACCGACAACCGCAGCTTTATCGTTGCAGACACCCCCGGACACGAGGAATACACCCGAAATATGGCGGTAGGTGCATCGTTCGCTGACTTGTCTGTAATTCTGGTTGACGCTTCGCAGGGTGTGCTGGTGCAGACCAGACGGCATGCCCGAATCTGCAAGCTGATGGGTATCCGTTATTTTGTCTTTGCGGTAAACAAGATGGACTTGGTGGGCTACAGCGAAGCACGGTTCCGCGAGATCGAAGCACAGATCGCAGAACTCCGCAAGGAGCTGGAACTGGAAAACGTATACATCATTCCGCTGTCTGCAACAGAGGGCGACAATGTGACCAAGAAGTCAGAGAACATTCCGTGGTATGACGGTGTGCCGCTTCTGGAATATCTGGAAAACGTGGACATTCATTCTGACAGCCACGAAAAGAGCTTCTATATGCCGGTACAGCGGGTATGCCGTCCGGATCACACTTTCCGTGGTTTTCAGGGACAGATCGAAGCCGGTACAGTTCGCGTAGGCGATTCGATCACCACGCTGCCCAGCAATGAAACTGCTACCGTCAAGGGCATTCTGATGACAGATCAGTCTGTGGACGAAGCCTTTGAGGGACAGCCGGTCACCATTTCGCTGGACAAGGAAGTGGACGTTTCCCGCGGCTGCGTTTTCGTCAAGGACGCAGATGTGGCAGTATATAAGAAGCTGACGGTTTCTCTGCTGTGGATGGATGATGAGCCGCTGAGCATCGGCAAGGACTATCTGGTGAAGCTGGGAACCAAGCTGATTCCCGGCATTCTGACGAAGGTGGATTATGCCATTGATGTCAACACCGGTGCACATCAGGAAACAGACACACTGGAAAAGAACGGTATTGCCGTTTGCGAGATTCTGCTGACAGAGGGCATTGTGGCAGATCTGTTCTCCAATCACAAGGTGCTGGGCGAGCTGATTCTGATCGACCGTGTGACGAATATGACTTCTGCCTGCGGCGTTGTCGATGCTGTCAGCGAGAAGGTCAGCAGCACTGCCGACCGCAACTCCTTCCAGTACGGCGACCTCAAGGCAAGAGGGGACATCTTCGAGGAATTCTACTACGATACCGAGAGCCTGAATGTGTTGAAGTACAATCCGGTGAGCCAGACCTATACGGTAGGGGACGAGATTCCCACCAGCGGCGACAGCTACCACTATCCGGACAGCTTCGACTGCATCGTACTCCGTGACGGCGTGGCTGTGCGGATCCGTGACAAGAAGATCACGGCGATCCTGCCGGCAAGTGAGTATATCTATGACAACGTACCGGTCATCAACGGACGCGGTTTTGAGGTACTGGTACACTCCGCCGAGGAAGCAAAGGCATTTTTGAGCGAGTATGCTCAAACCGGCGGACAGGATCAGGCATTCTTCAGCAAGTGGATGCACTTTGATACTTATCGTAAGGTTGTATTTCCGCAGCAGTAATTGTTGTGGGATATGATAAAAAAGAGAAAAGGGCTGCCGAGGGGATTTCCTCACGGCAGCCCTTTTTATTCTGGTATGAGAACGTTTATCAAAACAGTTCACTGCGGATTTCTTCCAATGTGGGCGATTGTTTTCCTCATTTTTGAAAGCAACTATATTTATTTAGCCCTGTTGATATTTTTCGATTTCATCAATTGTATAAACATAAAAACCTTTTTTGGTGCATGGCAGATATTTGACCAGATAAAAATCGCCTTTTGCATATGGTGCCAAAGGCACAGAGATCGTATCATCATACTGTGAACCTTCTTCTGCTGCAAGATAACTGATTTGATCGGTTTCCGGATCATAGGAGAACTCCGGATGCTGTATGACAGGCGTTCCGCCACGTTTTGCATTTGAAGTGCTTGAACTGTAATCAGAAGTTGTTTCAACAACTGCATAGACATAGTCGCTTTGAATCCAGTGGACGGTGTCGATCGCTGCCGGTAAGATAATGAAAATGAGTGTGGCAAGGATAACAAGTCCCGTGAATATCTTTCCTGCCAGATTGACCTTTTCGGGATTATCTAAGATGTAATCGTTTTTTATCACTTTTTCAGGATCGATAAAAAAAGGCTGGAAACATTGGCGGATCAGCATGGCACAAACAATGATGCAAAGAACCGGAACTGCGTATAGTTTTACGCAAAAACGTAAGATTTCAAACATTTTTCAACTCCTTGCTATAGCATTTGAGTTTTAGAGCACATGCTCTGTTGTTTCTTGAAAAAATTGGGATTTATAAAGTTCTCTTCAAATACACCATATCTCTCAACTGAACTCCACCTTCATAGATTATGTGGTTGTAATTATCTATAAAGAAATTTGGTATTATATGCGAGCGAACAAATCCACACTTTTCATAAAAAGGTATTGTCAGCGGACTATCACCTGTTCCTACTTGCAGAACAGTATACTTCTTTTTGTATTCCCTGATAATAAAATCAATCAAAGCTTTTGCATAGCCCTTGCCTTGATATTGTGGAACTGTCGCAATGTTCTTGATTTCGAGCGTGTCATTTCCTTCATCAGTTACAACACACTCACATTTAATTCCATTATCATCAAGCACATACATCCTGCCTTTATCGAGATAACAGTCAATCATATCTTCCTGTTCATCTGCCAATAGGAGCAAATCAAGATATTGCTTTTTATTTTCTTTCACTTCGATAATTCTCATCAATCACACCTACAAATTCCGATTTGTTTCCCTTTTCGAACTGATACACATTGTCTGCCGTTTTCTGTTATGCTTCCACATTCTTCTGATAGATCAGCTGCAAGCCTTTCAGCAGGAGCAGGTTGTCCAGTACGATCTTGTGCCGGCAGTGGGGAATGATAAACTCCGACAGCCCGCCGGTGGCGAGAAAGGTAGGCGTTTCTCCCAGTTCTTCCTCGATGCGGTCCAGCAGTCCGTCAATGCAGCCGGCGGCACCGTAGAGAATACCGCTTTTCATGCACTCTACTGTGTTGCTGCCGATGCAGCGTTTCGGCGGATCAAGGGAAATTTTCGGCAGCTGTGCCGTCTTTTCCGTCAGAGCATTCATGGAAATGCCCACGCCCGGAGCGATCATGCCGCCGATGTGCCGCCGCTGGGCATCGATGACGGAAAGCGTTGTGGCAGTGCCCATATCGATGATGACAATGGGCGGCTGGTATTCGTGAAGTGCCGCCACGGCATCGGCAACGCGGTCGCTGCCCAGCTGTGCCGGATTGTCAATGGCGATCTGTAAGCCGGTTTTGACACCCGGTCCCACCAGAACGACGGGGCAGTGTGCAATTTTTTCCACGGCTTTCCGAACCGCATGGTTAATGGAGGGCACTACGGAAGAAATGATGCAGCCCTCGATTTCTGTGGTCTGGATCTGATAGATTTCCAGAATTGTTTTGATAGAAATGGCAAGCTCCAGAGATGTGGCGTTCTGATTGGTAGAAACCCGTTCTACAAATAAAATCTGCTGCTCCTGAAAGCCGCCGATGACAACATTGGTGTTGCCGATGTCAATGGCAAGTACCATGAAAAGACCTCCTGAGATAGGGCAGCGTGTAGGCTGCCGTAGATTCGGGCGTGTTTCCTTAGGGCAATACCGCACAATCTTTGTGCAGTATTGCCTATGAAATTCATAAACAACTTTACTCATGATATACTTCTTTCATTGCTCCTGATGGATTGGAAACACGCGATATGTTTTATTATAACACAATTTCGGAAAAAGTGCAAGGTACGTTGACTTCTCTCCGCGAAAATGCTATAATAAAAACACAAAAATTAACGCACAAAAACGGAGGTGTACAGATGCAGAACGTTGCAGTTTTATTCGAACAGGCGGCGGAGCAGTTCGCGGCAGCTTATCCGGAAAACGGGGTTCTGACCCCGTGGATCACGGAACAGCTGGGCGTTACAGAACCGCATCTGCGGGGAAAAGCCGGCATTGCCCTGCTGTTGCTTCGGCTGGTACAGCGGCAGCTTACCGGCAATTCGATTCCCCTTTGTCGGGACATGCTCCCCATAGAAGACCGTGCGGCAGCAGTGCCGGAGCTGGAATCAGTACAAATCTGGTGGCATCGCTGGCTGGGGTGTGGTATCGGCATGGGCTTTTCCGGCTGGGAAAGTTTGTGGCAGGCAGCAGACGAGGCGTTGCAGCTGCTGCCGGAAACACTGCCGGCACTCTGCTGTGCAGAGATCCTGCGGAGATTTGACGGATAAAATAAAACCCGTTCTTGCGTGTGCTAAGAACGGGTTTTATAGGTTTATATATAGTGTTGTTTTCTTCATCTGTTCCTCTAGTTTTTTGGCACGTTTTAAGGCAATACCACACAAAACACGCTTTTCGACAAAGCAGTCATCGTTACGGTGCTGCTTTTTATTTTTCTATAGGAATCATGATTCCCACCCGAAACAATTCTGCACTGGGCTGTACGTCCAGTGTGCCCTTGTGCTTTTCCACAAGGTGCATGGCAGAAGAAAGCCCGATGCCGTGGTATTCGCTGTTGTTCTTTCGGGTGAAAAAGCCCTGCTGTTCCTTTGGTGCAAGCATACCGTCGTAGGTGTTTTCGATCACCATATACCAGAATGCAGGCTTGCAGGCAGTTTTCAGCCGAATTCGTTTTGGTGCTTCCGGCGGCATTCGCAGACACGCTTCTACGGCGTTTTCCAGCAGGTTTCCCAGCAGGGTGCACAGTTCCACGTCAGTCATGGAAAACGGTTCCGGAATCTGAAATTGCAGGGACAGGTCAATGTGCCGGATCTCCGCCAGATTGTCATAGTAGAACAGCAGGGCATCTACTGCCGGTCTGCCGCAATAGGTTTCCATGATTTTTCCAGATCCGCTGCTGTATTCGCCCACAGAGTCCAGATACTCCAGAATCACTTGATCGCCGGTTTGTTCTGCCAGCGTGTGCAGTGTGCGGAGATGGTGGCGGAAATCGTGGACAAACCGCCGGCGGATCTCGACCTGTTCCCGCAGCTGGAAGGTGTAGTTGGTCTGCATGATCAGCTGCTTTTCAGCATTGTGGTTCTGCTGCTGGAGCAGGCGGTTCTGAGTGTAACTTTCTGCTAAAAATTTCCATAGCATCGTAGCCAGCATGTAGATCAGCACCGTGCAGACCCATTCCAGAAACCATCCGCCAAAGATCGGGTCGTATGCTGGATAGATACGATCCCAGAGGCAGGCACAGCCGAAAAAGAGGGATACATAGAAAAGCCGATGATTCTTTTCGCTTTTGCGGGCGGTCAGGAATGCTGTGAAGATCAGATATGCCGAAAGCAGTAGCTTATATCCGGCAAGAATTCGGGAAACAGCGGCAATGCCCCAGTCCGGTATGCTGGCTGCACCGAAAAAATACACCGAAACGCCAACGCAGATTCCCACAGCAACGCCGCAGCTGATGCGGGAAGCCGTGGCAGCAATGCCGCAGACCTGATTGTGCAGGTAGAGCAGCAGAGCCAGTGTCCCGTAGCAGCACAGCGTTTCCAGCCAGTAGGTGGGAAACACCGGCAGCAAAAAGAGCGTGTGCAGCAGGGGATACACTGTCCATCCGATCATCAGCAGACAGAGCAGTGCCAGAAGGGCAGTATTTTTGTGGTGTGTTCGAAGCCAGAAGTACCCGCAGATCAGAATAGCAACCTGAAATGTGAAAATCGTACAGAGCCGCAGCCCCAGCCGAATTCCACGGGTGTAATTCAATGCCTGTGGTGTGCCGAACGCTGGCGGAAAGGTCATGCCGCTGTAGAAATAGGACTGATTATTGACAGCGATCAGTATGGTAATCATGCCGTTTTCGTCCGGAAAAAAGCTGACCAGCCGGCTGCCGGTAGCGTCCCGATAGTGGTCCGGGTCGGGATTTCCAATAGACAGAGCCGGATCGCCGTTGATATACAGCTGGTATGCTGAAAATACTTCCGGCATACCCAGAGAATAACTGATGCGGGTACTGGGAACCTGAATGCGGAGCAGATAAGTGCCGCAGCCAAGCTGTGTCTGGCCGCTCTGTCCGGAGAGATCCATGCGGTTTCCGGACTGGAGATTGACATAGGTCATATACCGGTCTGGGTCGCCGTCCTGAAAGTCTGCCGGTGTCAGCAGCACATTGGGATAATATGCCCAGTCATGCCACAGATAACGGCTGGGGTGCTGCTCCATGTCCGCTTCGGAAAGGATCAGCAGTCCGTTGATAGGCTGAGTGGTATGCTGCGTATATTTGTTGTTGAAACGGTACAGCCCGCTGAAAAACAGCGATGCCAGAAGTACGGACAGCAGCATGCCCAGATATAACCGAAGCATCTGCCTGCGATTCTGCCGGTTCATCGTTTTTGATTCCTTAGCCGCAGGAACAGAAAGATGCCCAGTCCTGTCGCAGCGATTCCACCTGCCAGCCAGAAAATCCAGTACGGAGCATCATGCTCTGCCTCTGCTGCCGGAATGGAGAAGATTCCCAGATAACTGGTATCCATGCGGTAGGCGTGGCTGTCTGCATCGTATTCCAACAGCTGTGCGGCTCCGTTGACTTCCAGTGCCGGTTCGGCATCTTTGGAAAAGAGCGATTCCGGAAACCACAATGTCACTTCTTTTTGCAGGGAAACATTTTCGTCATTTACGGTGACTTGTACGGCGTAGTTGCCGTCCTCTTTTGGCGTGATCGAAACAGTGACGGTGTCGGCGTCGGTATAGGGGAATGCTCCCTGCGGAATGGAAAGGGTAACGCCGTTTTTGGAAAATACCGCATTGCCGCTTTGTTCGAACATGCACTGCAGCCGGTATCCGGAAATGGTATCCCGATCGCTGTCCGAGTATTCCAGTATGGGAGCCGCAGCAGTTGTCTTGCTCCGGGCGGTGCTGGCTTCGGAAGTGGCAGAAGCAGCTGTGGTCTGGGTGGCAGCAGTTTCCGCAGGGGTGCGGTTAACGGAATATGCCTTTTTCTTGTGCTCCTCCCGCGGCGAACCGGCGTTGTCATTTCCCTCTGCGGCAGGCACAGCTGCCGGTGCCTTAATCTGAGCCGTCTGTGTTTGTGTAGTGGTGGAAGCGGCAGATCGTGTTTCTGTCGGTGCAGTTTCCGGAGCCGCAGGAGCCGGCTGGGAAACCGCCGGCGTAGGAGATGCCACATTGTCGCTGCCGTCCCGATCGCCGCCTATGGAGATCACCTTGGTCTGACTGCCGTCTTCGAAAATGCCAATGTACTGCGAACGGGCATTTTCGGTCTGCACATAAAAATAGGTGTACCACTTTTCCGGCAGACGATTTCGATAGATGAAAAAGCCGTTCTGGCAAATCGATGCCATTTCGTTGTCGCACAATGTCCATGTACAGTCGTCCAGCTCAGCATCGTCACAGGGCTGCTCGCTGGAATAGGCATAAACGCTGTCGCCCTCATGGAGCTCCGGCAGGCAGTAAATGACGTGGCTCTCCGCCGTGGTGCGTGCACAGAACAGGTCAAATGCTTCCGGCTGGCTGATGCAGACCGGAATGGAAATGTTCTCCAACTCCGGAGCAAGCACATAGTTTGCAGCATCTCTGTCGGAATCGTCAATGCACAGATGCACAGTAACGGTATAACTTCCCGCAGTCTGAATGTCTACCGTTTCCCAGCCGGAGATCTTCGCCAGAAGCAGGGCTTCGCCGCCGTCATCGTTGTAGGCGGTCAGATAGGAAACCGATTCTTCCAGACAGTACTGAGATTCTTCCAGTTCGAGAGTATCCCCTTCGGCAATGAGAAAGCCGCTGAAAAACACGTCGGCAGAAGCGATCGCGGTGAGAACTTCCGGTTCTTCCTCCGCTTCAGCTGAAACCGGAATGCTGCTGCCGAGGCAGGTCAGCAGAAAAAGGAAAAGCATAGCAAATTTGCCGAAACGTTTTGAAGTATTCATCAAAGCATCAATCCTCCTTTGCCATTTGGTCGTAGAGATAGGTACGCCAGAGTTCGCCGATCTTTTTCTTGTTGCGGATATTGATCGGCAACGTTTCGCCGTTGGAAAGCCGGAACAGATTGCCGTCCATTTCCTGAATGTGCTGCATATTTACGAGAATGCCGCGGATACAGGGGAGAAAGCGTTCGTCAGCCTCCAGCGATGCTGTCAGCTTTCCGAAGGAAACAGCAAGAGAGATGCACTCCGTTTCCGTGTGGATCACCGTCGTATGTCCCTGTACATCAATATAAAGGATCTTTTCGGTGGGAATGCTGCGGGGGACGTTTTCCTGTACAATTTCCAGAAACGGCACAGCATAATCCGGCTGTAGTTCCAGAAATTGCATTGCCTGTTCGAATTCCTCCGGCACAATGGGCTTTACCAGATAGTACACTGCCCGCACGGAATAGCTTTGCCGGAGAAAGTCGGTGCTGCTGGAGAGAAAGATCAGTTTTGTGCGGCTGCCGGCGGCGAACAGTTCCCTGGCAGCGTCCATGCCGGTCTTTTGCTTCATATAGATGTCTAGAAAAACCACATCGAAAGTCCGGTGCTGTGCGGCTTCCAGATATTCTTCAGCACAGGTGAATTCTTCCAGTTCTGCGGTGATGCGGTGTTTTTTCAGGTAGACGTGCAGATATAATTTCAGACTGTTGCGGTCTGCGGCAGAGTCATCGACAAGTGCGATATTCATATGCAAAAATCACCTCCGTTGCATTGTAGATTTTTGAATAGGCATACGAATACAGATTACATTATAGCATATTTTTCATGGAATGTCGAGAGATTTTTTTGCGTTTCATGAAGAAAAACTGCGTTTTGCGTAAATCGTATTGCATAATTGTGAAAAATCCAGTATAATTATATCATCAACAGCGGTGCTTTTCGAAAGCAGTGCTGGAATAGAAATCAGAGCAGGACAGATGAAAGCGTGTTCTGCTAAGGCTGAAAAGGAGTTAGAACTAATGAAACTGAAAAAAATGTTAGCATGGCTGACTGCGATGGCAATGCTCGGAACTGCCGCACTGGCAACCGGCTGCGGCTCGGAAGAAACATCTTCCTCCAAGGCGGAAACCTCTGCTGCGGAAACTGAAGAAGCTGCTGATGCAGCAGATGATGCAGAAGTAGATGAACTTGCAGAAGATGATGCAGATGCAGAAGACGGCGACAGCGTGGACGACGAAACCGCAGCGTATGCCGATGCACTGGCAGGCACTCTCTGGCTGGGCATGGATACAGAATATAACTGCTATGCTATGGGCTTCAATGAAGAAGAGATCGTATTTGAAGCAGATGACGGTTCTTCTGCTTCCGGTTATTGGGGTGTTACCGCAGGTGACCCCACCATTTATATTTTCGATGATGCAGAACTGACCAACCAGATCGCTTCCATTCCGTGGAGCTATGATGTGGAAAATGACGTGATGATCCTCAACAACAATGTCATCATGGCACAGGCAGATAACTACAGCTTTTCTGATGCAGCAACTGCAATGCAGGAAATGGCAACTGCCGCAAAGGTACAGGAATACTTGCAGGGTACTTACTGGGTAGGCACCGATGACACCAGTGCATCTGCTATTTCTATGAGCAGCGACACGCTGGAGATCATTGAACTTAGTCAGGACGGTACACTGGATCAGGGCTCGTTCCTGTGGAGCATGGATTATGATACTCTGAATGCCTACGATGAGAATTACAACCTTCTGGCAAGCTTTGGCTGGGATATTTCGGAAGATGGATCGGAACTGCAGCTGACCAACGACGGCGAGAGCATCGTATATACACAGGTATCGGAAGAAGATGCCAATGCCGTGGTAGAGTATCTGTATTCGGCAATGGGTCTGGAAGAATCCGCAGAATAAGTGTGTAAAGGAAACACTGTATAAAGGCAGCACTGCCGCACAGGTTTTGTGCGGTGTTGCCTGAAGTTTGTCTGATGGTTTGGTATGCAATCTGCCGAAAAATCTGATGACACATCTTATGCACAAGTTTTGTACAGTGTTGCCCTAAAACTATATAATTATAATACTGTTCCAATGGCAGACTGGAACGATGTGGGACGAAAGGAGGTTATGACCATGAAAAGCAAAACTACAGCAATTATTCTCTCGATTCTTCTGGGGGAACTGGGCGTGGACCGTTTTTATCTGGGATATACCGGTTTGGGTATCCTGAAGCTGATCACAGCAGGCGGTTTCGGAATCTGGTGGCTTATTGATCTGATTCTGATCATTACCGGAAAACTGACAGCCAAGGACGGCAGCGAACTGGTATAAGCACAAGGTAACAAAGGCATTGTTCCCCTGTGCCTTTCAACTGTTCATATTGGAATGATACAGGCTCACAAAGCCGCTGTAAAAAGCAGAGATTTTTATCTCTGCTTTTTTTGAAAATGAAAAAATGAGAAATGACGAAAGGAACTGTTTATGCCGGTATTTTTGCGAAAATGTGCCGCAGTCTGCATGGCGGCAGTACTGAGCTTAGTGACAGTCGGCTGTCTGGACTGGGAAGAAGATATTCCGCCGGAGGAACAGGGGAATGCTTCGGATACCTATACCCTGATGCTGTACATGTGTGCTTCCGATCTGGAATCCGAGTGCGGATTTGCCACGGAAGACCTCAACGAGATCATGTATGGCTACACCGCCGGCAACCTGAATGTGATCGTGCAGACTGGCGGCACAGCAGAATGGCAAAATACGGTAGTTGCAGATGACCGCTGCCAGCGATATCGGGTGACAGAGGACGGTCTGGAACTGGTGGACGACAGTCTGGGCATGCAGAACATGGCAGACAGTGCTACACTGACCGACTTTATCCAATATTGCAGCAGCAATTACGCTGCCGATCACTACGGGCTGGTGCTGTGGGATCACGGCGGTGGTGTGGTTGGCGGCTATGGCTATGACGAAAATTTCGGCGGCGACAGCATGAGCCTGACGGAAATGTCCCGTGCTCTGGGCGATGCCAGTGTACATCTGGATATGCTGGGGTTTGATGCCTGCCTGATGGCGAATTTTGAAACCTGCCTGATGGCGGCACCGTATGCCGATTATCTGATTGCCTCCGAAGAGCCGGAGCCGGGGTGCGGCTGGTACTATACCGATTGGATCGGAAAGCTTTCGGAAAACTGCGGGATTCCGCCGAAACGTTACGGGCGGCAGATCATTGACGACTATATCACAGAAAGCGGCTGGGATTCGCCCAGTATGTATTCCACGCTGGGCATGTTTGATTTGCAGCAGGTGACACAGAAGCTGCTGCCGGCATTGAGCCAGTTCTCCGATGATGCAGTGCAGCAGCTTTCCGCAGGGGAGTACCGCCGGATCTCCCAGAGCCGCAGCAATACCCGTGCGGTGTATCAGTCAGAACTGGATCACATCGATCTGCTGGACTATGCACAGCACAGCCAGAGCGAAACGGCAGACCAGCTGGAACAGGCGGTTTCCGACTGTGTTGTATATTATCGGGAAACGGAGAACGGCAGCGGGGACAACGGGTTATCCATTTTGTTCCCCTATTATGATCTGTCCGCACTGGATATGCTGGAGGAGATGTATCAGACTTTGGGGTATGATGATGCATATCCGGCGTTTCTGGAGCAGTTTGCCAATGTTATGGCAGGTGGACAGATCTCTGTTTCCGGTTTTTCCAATACCCAGAATCACGCAGCTGCCAGTGAATACAGCGGCTTTCAGTGGTTCGATGCTGATGCCGGCTATGACGAATCCTACTACGAAACCTATAGTGCAGACCTGAGCCTGCTGGAAACCACGGAGGTGGACGGCAGGTGTGTGCTGGAGCTTTCGGAAGAAGACTGGGAGATCGTCAATGATGCCGCAATGCAGATGTTTGCCGTCTATGACGGATTCTATGTGGATATGGGGCTAGACGATTACTGCGAGTTCGACGACTACGGCAATCTGATCGTAGAATACGACCAGACATGGGTGGCACTGGACGGACAGGTCGTGCCGTTTTTCCACGAGTCCTATACCAGTGACGGGGACAGTTTTTTCACCTGCGGTTCTGTGCCGTGTGTCTATAACGGTATCGATGCGGAGATCGTGCTTGTCTGGGATACGGAGCACCCATCGGGATATGCTGCCGGCGTTCGTCCGGTGTATACGGACAGCGTGGCAGCCAAGGGGTTGTATGACATCTGTGACGGGGACACGTTTCAGGTGTACTATGACATCTACGACGAGGATCTCAACTATGTGGAAACGATGACGCTGGACGATGAGATTTTCACCGTGCAGGACAGTCTGGAAGTCGGCTATGCAGATGCAGCAGAGCAACTGGGAGATACCTTTATTTATTACGTGCTGGAGGACATCTATAACAATACGTATTATACCGATTCGATTGCGTATTTAGAGGAATAGCCACAAGATTGATCGTAAAAAACAAAACCGGCAGTACAGCAGGAGATTTCCTGTTTTGTACTGCCGGTTTTTTTGTACCGAAATTGTCGTACTAAGTGTCGTACTGCTGTTTCCTCACACAAAACAAAACACGCAGTTCCGAAAAATCTTCGAAACTGCGTGTTGATTCTGGTCTGAGTGACCCGACTTGAACGGGCGGCCTCTACCACCCCAAGGTAGCACGCTACCAACTGCGCCACACCCAGATAAAGTGCTTTCTGCACACCAGCATAAATAATTATAGCATGTTTTTTCTGGGTTGTCAATGATTGTATAGAAAACTATTTGTGATATGGATAAATCAGCAAACAAAATGCATTCCTGAAAATGAATCTGCCGTTCCGCACGATCGCCGCTCCTTATTATTGCGAAGTCGCGTTATTGCGAAACCGCAGTCTGTTTTCGCCGCCATTTTCCCGTGCGGTATTCCAGAAATGAAATCAGCCAGTTGCAGAACCAGCCGATGGGCACGGCACACCACACCATAAAAATGCCAAACCGCGGAGCCATTGTCACAGCAACGATCACGCGAATACTAAGGTTCACCAGATTGGCAACCGTGAACATTTTCATATCCCCAGCCCCACGCAGCAAGCCGTCCACTGCCATTTTAAAACCGATGAAACAGAAGAACCACCCCATAAAGGTGAGGTAGCCCTCGCCTACGGAGAACGCTGTTTCTGTGCCGTCTGCTCCCAGAAACAGAGCGACCAGCGGGCGTTCCAGCAGTTCCACACAAACGCAGATCAGGACAGCACTGCAAAGTACCATGCAGTTCGTGGCATGATACCCTTTTACCACTCGTTCTTCCTGTCCGGCACCCAGATTCTGGGCAGTGTAGGAGGAGAGAGCGTTGCCGAACGCCGCCATAGGCACAATGCAAATGGACTCCACCCGCATTGCCGCCGAAAATCCAGCCAATGCCTCGGAACCGAAGCTGTTTATCACCGACTGCACCAGCATCATGCCAATGGAAACGGTGGACTGCTGTAAAATGGAGGGCAGGGCAATGCGTGTCATTTGCAGCAGTTCCGTGTGACTGAAGATACCGGTTTTTCCGCTGGGGAAACGCTTCAGTTCCCGCAGCAGCACGAGAAAGGAAAGCACTGCCGAAATGCCCTGTGCGATCAGCGTTGCCCATGCCACACCGGTCACGCCCATGTTTGCCTTTGTGACAAGCACCATGTCCAGCACCACGTTGAACACCGAGGAAAAGATCAGAAAATATAAGGGGATACGGGATTTTCCCAGTGCATTGAACATGGAGGAGAACACGTTGTATAAAAACAAAAACGGCAGCCCTGCGAAGTAGATGTTCAGATAGTCCACTGCCATGTCCAGCACATCTGCCGGCGTTTGGAGGACTTCCATGATCTGTCGGCTCAATGCCAGTCCGAAACCGCCCAGCAGAATGCTGACTCCCAGAAATGCCAGACAGGCGGTGTAAACTGCCAGCTTCATGCGGGGGAATTCCTTTGACCCGAAATAGCGGCTCACCACCACCGAAGCCCCGATGCCGCCGCCAATGGCAATGCAGATGAAAATGTTGGTCAAGGCGTAGGAGGCTCCCACTGCCGCCAGAGCCTGTTCTCCTACGTATCTCCCCACAATGGCAGAATCCATCAAGGTGTATGTCTGCTGGAACAGATTCCCCAGAATCATCGGCAGGGCGAACACCAGCAGTGCCTGAAACGGTTTCTGCCGAATCAGATAGTCGTTTTCCATGATGTCATACTACGGAAACGCCGGAAGCTTTTATGTACAAGCTTTATGCAGCGTTTCCTTGCTCCTTGTCAAAAATTTAGAGTGTGTTCTCATAAAATGCTTTTGCCGAAAAGACGTTCATTTCATTTTTATGGGAACGTACTCTATAGTATAGGACGATCTCCGTGGAAAAGTCAACCACTTCCTGTGAATAAAAAACGACGGGGAAAAGGAACTGTTTTTGTGTTACACAGGTTTTCACTGTGGATTGCATGAAAAATTATCTTGGAAACATACTTGTGAATTTTGATAGCTTGGCACTTGACAGGATCAGAAATATCGGCTACAATAGGTATAGCTGGAAATCTAAATTATAGCTATTTTTTAATCCTATATACGGAAAACGCCAATTGCAAAGGAAGTGGTTTTTATGTTGGAAAATGAATTTCCCCGAAAGCTTTCGCGAGAAAAAATGGCAGAGGTATTTCTGGACACACAAGATTTTTATACCACAAATCCTGTCCTTGCGAATGCAATCCAGACAAGCATTGAACATACAAGATTTTACGATGAAAATGAATTGCCGAATATTTCTTCCGAATCGTCGGCAAAGGGAGAAATTCAGGTGACTGTAAATCGTACTTTTGAAGCAGCCGTAAAATTGCACAGTGAATTTCCGGACAAAAAAATCTGCGTATTGAATTTTGCGTCTGCTACAAATCCGGGAGGCGGCGTTGTCACTGGTGCAAGAGCACAGGAAGAAAGTCTGTGCCGCTGTTCCACACTATATCCCACTTTAAACCGAGAAGAATTGTGGAAAAAATATTATAGTGTAAATCGTAGCAGGTATAACAATCTGTACACAAACGCCTGCATCTATTCTCCCAATATCATTATCTGTAAGTCAGACGAAGCGTATCCGGTAAGACTGCCGGAGAACAAATGGGTGACTGTTGATGTAATTACTTGTGCGGCACCGAATCTTCGACATGGAAGTTCCTGCGGCTCTGACAGTATTTACAACCTGCACATAAAAAGGGCGGAACATATCGTATCCGCTGCGATCGACAATCAGGCAAAGATTCTGGTGCTCGGAGCATTTGGCTGTGGGGCATTTCGAAATGATCCGTATGTTGTTGCCCGTGCTTATAAAAATGTTCTGGATCGGTTCCGGACATATTTCGAAAGAATTGAATTCGCCATTTTTACTGCCGGAAACGAATCGTTAAATTATACGGTTTTTTCGGAAATGTTCACAAACTGATGAAAGGCAACACCAATTGACAAAAAGAAGGCTGTACACGATTTTAAAGTGTACAGCCTTTTTTGGATTATCGTCAATGAGAGCAGCTTGTTTTGTGCACTGCTGCCCTTACTTGATCTCTCCGATCAGATCTTTCACCACTTCTCCGGCAATGATCAACCCCACCACCGACGGGACAAAGGCATTGCTGCCGGGAACCTGCCGCCGCTGGGTACACTTGCGGGCAGTGCCCGGCGGACAGATGCAATGGGTCTTACAGCTGTTTGCCATGTCCTCTTTCGGGGCAATGGGCTTTTCCTTGGAGTAAACCACTTTTAGCTTGGGAATCCCACGCTTTCGCAGTTCGTGCCGCATGACCTTTGCCAGCGGGCAGACAGAGGTTTCGTAAATGTCTGCCACTTCAAAGGCAGTGGGGTCCATTTTGTTGCCGGCTCCCATGGAACTGATGATCGGCGTGCCGGCACGATACGCCTGCTCTATCATTTCCAGCTTGCCGGTGACGGTGTCAATGGCATCTACCACATAATCGTACTGGCGGAAATCAAACTGTGCGGCAGTGTCCGGCATGTAAAAGGCACAGTGGGTTTCTACCTGACAAGCCGGATTGATCTGGAGAATGCGTTCTTTCGCCACCTCGACCTTGTATTTCCCCACCGTCTTTCGGGTGGCATAGATCTGCCGGTTGATGTTGGTCAGACACACGCGGTCGTCATCAATGAGATCCAGTGCTCCCACGCCGCTGCGGGCCAGAGCCTCTACGGTATAGCCGCCTACACCGCCGATGCCGAACACTGCCACCCGTGCCTGTGCCAGCCGTTCCATTGCCGGCTTTCCCACCAGCAGTTCCGTTCTGGAAAATGCGTGCAACGCCATTACAGCAGTCCCTCCTTTGCAAATGCTTGTTCCAGATCGGCGATAATATCTTCCGCATCCTCAATGCCCACGCTGAACCGGAAAAATCCGCCGTGGAATTCCTCGGGATACAGATACTGCCGTTCGTCATTTTCGCCCAGAAAGACGATCAGGCTTTCATCATGTCCCAGCGAAACCGCCGAGGTAATCACTTTCAGGTGGCTGACAAAACGGTTATAGGTATCGTGATCGGCATGCAGCCCAAAGGACAGCACGCCGCCGAAACCGCCGTGCATCTGTTCTGCGGCGATCTCGTGTCCCTTGTGGGTTTTCAGTCCGGGGTATGCCACAAAGCTGACGCCTTTTACCGTCTGGAGGTACTTTGCCACCTGCAATGCGTTGGCATTGTGCTGCCGCATCCGCAGGGGCAGGGTAACTGCACCACGCATGATGAGCCATGCGTTAAACGGGCTGATCGTCGCACCCAGATTCACCTGTGATTGTGCCCGGATGATGTCCAGATATTTCTTTTTGCCGATGATCGCACCGCCCATGGCATCTCCGTGCCCGTTGATATATTTCGTCAGGCTTTCCACGGTGAAATCGGCTCCCAGTTCAATAGGCCGCTGGTTATAAGGCGAAGCAAAGGTGTTGTCCACCGACAGCAGAGCACCGTTTTCGTGGGCAATGTCTGCAATGGCACGAATGTCCGAGATCGTCAGCGTGGGATTGCCCGGCGTTTCGATGTGTACCAGCTTGGTGTTGGGACGAATCACCTTTTTCACAGCTTCCAGATCAGAGGTGTCCACAATGGTCGTGTCCACGTGGAACTTGTTTTTCAGCAGTTCGTTCAGCAGGCGGTATACGGCAATATAGGTCACACTGGAGAATACCACATGATCGCCGCTTTCCAGCAGGGCGAAGAACAAGCCGGACAGTGCTGCTACGCCGCTTGCCAGCACAACGCAGTCCTCACCACCCTCCAGCGAAGCCAGCTTTTCCTGTAAATACTGCTGGTTGGAGCCGCCGTTTCGGGTGTACAGATTTTTGCCTGCACTGCTCCAGTTCAGATCGCTGGGGTCATAGGGCAGGGCATAGCTGTTTGCCATAGTGATCGGACGCTTGATTGCTCCGGTTTCCGCATCGATGTCGTTTCCTGTATGAACGGCTCTGGTCTGAAAGCCGTATTCGTTTCCGAAAGTGTGTTTTCCCATGAGATTTGCTCCTCTCTGTGTTTTGTGTTCGAAAGCCTGTCGGCAGATTGGTATACACCTGAGGCAATGCCGC
>ERZ791826.494-NODE-494-length-35383-cov-21.267606_pt1 | contig 35383 bp, 36 predicted proteins | sample MGYA00510297_ERZ791826 | MGnify/ENA primary metagenome ERZ791826 (study PRJEB30046, sample SAMN00792004) | human gut metagenome | study: EMG produced TPA metagenomics assembly of the A metagenome-wide association study of gut microbiota in type 2... | reverse complement strand
TTGTAATGGCATTGTTGTTTGTAAAGGTTCTTATACCGTTATAGAGGAAGGGGGTAATTATGGGTCACTCTAACGGTAAAATCACCGCACCTGTAGGATTGGATAGTGATGTATATCCTACCCTAGGTATTGGTCCTACTAGTGATGGTTATGATTTAGGGTATGCGTGTGCAAATACGCATGGGAGAATAAACAGATATTCATATATAAAACCAATTGATAGATCTGATTTAGGTGTTGTGCAGTTTAACGATTCTACATATACTGCATTTACAAAAATGATAATATATACAATAGGAAATACTGTTCCATCTAGCACTATTGCAGAGTATAAATCTCCTAAAAGTGTATATCGTATTGCTGATTTTGATGGGTATAATCATGTAGAATATCCTGTTAAACTTAATATAAACATTCTCCCGTCAAATATATTAGATTATGATACGTATAGTCAAACTGTAAAACTTGATTTAAATGGAAGTTCTAGAAATCTTTTATCATTACTTATAAATGACACTGTTTCTAGCTCAATAAAATCATGGAGGTGCGCTATTTTAATTATTGCAGAGAAGAATGGTAGTAGAAGATTTTTCCTGGGAGAAAAAGGTACTTCTGATAGCCTAAGATTAGGTTTTTCTCCAAACAATTCAAACATTTATTCTGCTTTTAAAAGTATGGATATAGGCACTTGGTCTTGTACCATAATGGCTGTAGCTGTACATGGAAGTCACCCTGACAGTAATAATGAAGCACATGAGATTTCATCATCTACAGGATATAAATTTCCTATTATTCCAGAGTGCTTTGGATATAAGACAAAAATAACAGGCGTGAAAATAACTACCCCTAAAAAGAGATTTTTCTATAAAGTTATTTTTATAGATAATTCAGGTAGGGGAACATACATACCTTATGACATACGTGTGCAAATGGTTGTACAAGATAATAATAATAAAACTTTATTTAATCCTGGTATTAAGACATGGGGTGATATAGAACGTGATTCTATTTCTGTTTCTGGGAGAGAATACATTTACGAAGAAAATTATACAATAGATGATGGAAGTGGTAAATTAACAGGGTTAAAATGTTTTATGACAATACCTGATTATGAAGAAGAACCTGGTATTTGGGAAACTCCAGATTTAAGTGGAAGTAATTATTCTAGATACATATATAATCAAGGTTTACATACCACAGAATTGGAATGGGATTTATCTAGTAAAGAAGTTAATGAATTTAGAGTTTCTTTATCATATAGGGATTCTTCCCAATAACACAATTGGTATGTATATAAATACCTAAAATAAGCCCGAAAGTTACACGAACTTTCGGGCTATTTTGTAACCTGAAAACAATATGAAACCGATACCTATGTATCCAAGATTGATTAGTATTTTTTGCCATTTAGACAATTCCTTTTCTACCTTTACTTCTACAATTTTCTCCACGGTTATTATCGAATCTTTCGTCACTACCGTTTCTTTTTCCAAGGATGGGATGCTGTCTTGTAGAAAGTCTTTCTTGTTTTTCAAACTATGAAAAAGCCTGCCATCCGACATTATTTTAGCGTCTGATACGGCTAATGATGTTTCCAAGTGTGAACTATCTTCAAATGTTGTATGTTGTATGTGCTCTGTTGGAAGAGTTATTATTTTTGATTGCCATACTACTCTTTCCGTTACTGTCGTGTTGTGGTCTACTATGGTTGTATTTGTCGAAGATGGAAGTAGCTTGCGTGAACAAGAACACGACAGTAACAAAAAAAATAGCAATATAGAAAATGGCTTATTCATCGACAAGATTTGTTGCGATAAGCGAGATAAATTCCTCCTTCGGTATTTCCAATGCTTCGGGAGAGTTCCATTTCACTTTAATTGCACCGTCAGTACCAATAAGTTCAATGATTTTAGCGAATCCTTCAAAAGCGAATTTTCTAGGCTTCATATCACATTCCTCTTTCATTTTCTCTTGGTATGCTTCGGAATATGCCTTGTTCAGTTCTTCTGTTTCCTTGTTGAAATCTGCTTCTATCTTTCTGATTTCATCCGCTTCTTTCTTTTCCTCTTTTGTCGCATCTTCCTTACCGTCAATCTCTTTCATGTGATTGATTTTTTGTGCGCGCTCGTCATATCCTTCCTTCTTTATTTCTTTAAGAACCTGTTGCATATCATCATCGAATGCTTTTGCAGCTTTGTCGTAAGCGACACGCATAAGCATGATTTTTGCTTTCAGTTCTGATGGAAGTTCCTTTCCTTCTAGTGATAAGGGGATATTCAAGAGAGTTAATCTCTTTAAAAACATTTCTTGGTTTGTCATTTCTTCTTGCTGTTTAAATTGAAACTGATGAGATGCCTTTCGTGTTGATGTATTTTGTAACATCGGTTACGAAAGAGTTGATGATAGTAATGATAGCAATTTGTGCTTCCAAATCGGGATAATCGTTGTAGTTGATTGCGATACCACCGTTCTGATTGAAATAGAATGTGGCGAGTTGGTTCTCTGATTCCAATGACTTCACCTCTCCGCCATCAAATGAATCAATGTTTTTTCCGTTTGATACGTTTACATTCGCATTCACCTTGTATTGTTTTTCCACATTAGCTTCATTGCTGAATGTTACGCTAGCTGAATTTACGCCAACGAGTGTTACTTTGTTTTCTTCTATAGCCATAGTTAAAAAATTATTTTATTGCAAAGATAACATAATCGTTTTTATCCACAATTTTTAATATGTTAAAAAATACTAATGGGTTTTTGTTTGTTGTAAATCATGCTATTGTGTTTATTTTTGCTATTTTTGCAATAATTAAAAAAACAATAACTATGGCTGATGTTGATTTAGGAGCATTAAAGTTTAAGATTGGGCTAGATGATTCCGGTCTTGACAAACAGATAAAGGATATACAGAAGAAGTTGCAGGACACCTTTAACCAGGAGATGTCCTTCAAGCCTATGTTGACCGATATAGGCAAAATGAATGCAGAACTTAGCGAGGTTGTAGATAAGATAAATAAAGCGAATGAAAACGCGTCCAAGGTAGGGAAAGGAAAGTCGAACAAGAAAATGGATATACTTGTTCAGATGGAAGAGTTGTCAAACAAGATTGTCGAAGCGACAAGGGAGTATGACAAGCTGGAAAAGACTTACCGTAACCTAGGCAATGCAGGCGGAGATAAGGGGATGGCTACAAGAAAAGCCAATCTTGAAAGTCAAAAGAAAGCGATAGATGATCTTGTCGCTGAATTGAACAGATTGAAAACCGCATATTCCCTTACTGCTAACAGTGCGCCTAAATTGTCCATTTCCGATGAAAGAGAACTTAATCTTCTACGCCAGCAATACGAAATGGAGATTGCACGGACAAAGGAGATGGATAGACAAGCATCAAAGCAGGAGCAGGCGAATAAAAAGATGCAGCAGACCAATCAGAAGTATCTACAATACCTTTCTGGTCAGTCTGGACTTGCCCTTGGTATGCCGGAGGGAAGTGCTGAGGACTTGAACAAGAAAATTGCTGCCATACAGAAACGCCTTGAACTATTGAATAAATTTAAGGTTGATATTCCTTTAAACAGCAATCAGATAACAAAGGCTGACGCTCTTATTCAAAAATTGCAGGGCAGATTGGAGAAGTTGCAATCATCTTTAAGGAAAACATCAACGAATGAATTGTTGAGCATCAATCCTACGTCTATCAATCAGGCTAACAATCTTATTTCTGAATTAACGAACAGGCGTAATGCGCTTAATACGACTGACGCAAACTATAACCGTACCCTTACTCTTCTCAACAGGAAGATACAGGAACACAACAAGTTTGTAAACGAAGCTACATCCTATGGAACAAAGATGCAGCAGACCAATCAGAAAAATGCCGCAAGTTCAAAGGAATTTACCGAGGAACTGACAAAGCAGAGCAGAATGATGCGTGAGTTTGTCAATACGATAAAGACTTATGCCGGATTCTACTTTTTCAGAGATATGTTTCAGGAACTTGTTGCCATTCGTGGAGAGTTTGAGCTGCAACAGGTGTCATTACGTGCCATTATACAAGATGCAAGACGGGCTGACCAGATATTCAGTCAGATTAAGGGCCTTGCTGTAATATCTCCTTTCCAGTTCAGCGATTTGGTTGGATATACCAAACAGCTTGCTGCATTCCAGATACCTGTCAACGAATTGTACGGTACAATGAAAAGTCTTGCGGACGTTTCCGCAGGTCTTGGCGTTGATATGGGACGTATCATTCTTGCCTATGGTCAGATAAGAAGCGCAGGTGTATTGAGAGGGCAGGAATTACGTCAATTGACAGAGGCCGGTATTCCTGCATTGGATTCATTGAGAAAAAAACTGGAAGAAGTAAGAGGTGTGGCTCAAACTACTGATGATGTGTTCAACGCCATATCAACACGTCAGATTCCTTTCGAGTATATTCGGGAGATGTTTACCACAATGACGGAAGATGGTGGTATGTTCTACAAGATGCAGGAAATACAAGCCGCATCTTTGAAAGGTATGGTAAGTAACCTTGCCGATTCATACAAGATTATGATGAATGACATAGGCGAGGCGAATGATTCCGTTCTGAAAGGTATCGTTGGAAGCATAACCGATGCGATGAACAACTGGAGATACTTCTCTAAAGCAATAGAGGGCGTTGCTGTAGGATATGCCGCGTTGAAAGGATTACAGCTAGCTAGAACAGCTATGCTCGGTAAAGAGGTTGTCGCAACAACTAATGCAATTAAGGCTGAAAAATTACGGGAAGCCCAGTTACTTAAACAGGCTGCAATGTATAGAACGCTAACTACTGCCGAGAGATGGAAGATAGCTACAGCATCCAAACTGTCTGCCGTAGAGATAGCTGCTGCCGTTAATTCGGGAAAGATGTCGGCAGAGATGGCTAAACGTATTCTTGCCACCAATATGTTGACACAGGCTGAACGTCACCTTCTTGTCACCGAACTTAAACTGACAGGTGCGGAAGCTGCAAGAATGTTGTCTATGACAAAAACGACAATGTTGATGAACAGATTCAAACTGGCAACATTCGGTTTGACAAATTCATTGAAAACATTGTGGCTTACGATAAAGGCTAATCCTCTTATGGCAATACTTACCGTTGCAGGACTTGTAGCGGAAGCGTTTCATATCATGTCTGCACGTTCGGAAGAGTTCAATCAGAAGATAAAGGATAGTGCAAAGTCTTTCCGTGAATCATACAGTGATTTGCAAAAAGACCTTGACAAGATAAACTTCGATAAACTCACCCCGGAAAACCTTGAACAGCTTGACACGAAACAGTTGCAGTCGTATGAGGAAACACTTACTGGAGTATTGTCAAAATATGGCAATATAGGGCAATATATAGTACAAAACAGCAAGAAGATAGATGATCAGAAATCACGTGTGGAATATCTGCAAAAGTCAGCATCGGAACTAGAGCAGGTTTATAAGCGCGCTGCCGAAAATGCGGATATAATGTTCAAGGCTGATAAGGCAACATCTACGGGTGTATTTGGAGATTCATTCTCTGATATGCTTAAAGATTACGAGGAATCGTCTGTAAAACTCACTTCGGCAAGTAAGGATATAGAAGAGTTTCGTGGTCAGATAGTACAGGCATCCAAGGAAATTATAAACATGGGTAAGGGTACTAAGGAATGGAGAAACGAACTTACCGAACTGATAAACAAAGGGGCTTCGGCAGCTACTATTGTAGAGAAGATACGTTCTTTGGCTGAAACGTCAGGAGATGCACGAACATTTGAAATATTCAAGAACAAAACCCATTTTGACAGTGAGGAATTGTTGAAGGAGTATGAGAAATTGAGGATGGGCATAATGGGCGAAACTGAAGAACTTGAAAAATCATTTAATGTTTTTGCAAACAGTCTTGAGAAAGAACTGAAAAAAGTATTTGTAGGTATTGATGTAAATAAATTAAATGATGCTCAAAAGGACTTTATAAGGATTCAATCTGAAAATTTTGCCACAACTAGCGAACTTGGGGAGAATGCTAAAAAATTGTTTAATGAATTTATTGACAAAAAATATGCTGTTAAAATAGAACTTGACGATAAGGAAGCACAAGAAGGATTGACGGGATGGAAAAAATCTCTTGACGAAATTACAGGGCATAAATGGACTATTGCTATAAAGGCTGCCGATGTGAAATCTATGGAGGATTACTTTAAATCGGTAAAACAGGAATATAAAGACGCCAAAAGTTCAATAGAAAATTTACAGCGCACCATTGATATGTATGTTAGCCAAGGAAAGGTCAAGAAACTTGGAGATGAGTATCAAATTACAGGAATTGTAAGCCCTTATGAAGCCGAGCAAGTACAACAGACGGTATATGAGATTAACGCTGCCAACGAAGCGATGTCAAAGGCTACGGGAACAGCAAAACAATTCAACCTTGAACTGGAAAAGCAGAAGAAGGAAGGAAAAAAAAGAGATCCTCTTGCTGACCTTTGGAAAAACAGGTTGTCATTGCTTGAATCCGCCTATTCCAAGTTTAAGGATTTGAGCATTAACATAGGTAAGGAAGAAGCTAAAAAGCAGATTGAAGCCATATACGGTTCACAGGCGTTAAAACTTGGCGTGGATATTGTATATGACAAACAGGCTATTGTTGACAATTACAACAAGGCTGCAAAGGAATTGGAAACACGTGTTCCACAGGATGCAGTCAAAAACGCAAGGAAAGCAGCCGAATTGTCCTCTGAAATTTATGTTGATGCAGCCAAGAAGGTGATGAAGAGGATTACGGATGAGTTTGACAGATACAAGAACAAGTATGACTTTTACAGTGACATACTTGGAATAACGGGTGATTCCGAACTTGCCTTAGACCTTGCCGTTCAGTTCAGTGGTGATACATCTACTATGGCTGAAAGTTTTGCAGCAGGGATATACAACAATCTGCAATCCGCATTGGCAGGAATGAATCTTGACCTTGGTGTTTCTGTCGTGCCCGACACATCTTCATTCACCTCAATGAACCAGTATATCAATCAGATACAGGAAGCCATTAAGGGGAATAAGAATATCGGAGAAGATCAGAAAGAGGTTATACAAGGAATAATTGACGCATGGAAAGGCTATTTCGGTGAGATGGCAAAGCAGTATGCGAATGACCTTGAAAAATATGGTGACTACTATACACAGGTTGATATTATCAGGGAGAATTACCGAAAAAGGATTGAAACGGCAAAGGGAATGGGTAAAACGTCATTAACTTCCGCATTGCAGAAAAGCGAAGAGATGGACTTGTTCAAGCTGACCACAGACTATCAGAACTTCTTCGGTGCTGTTGAAGCGATGTCTATGGAGGCTGCAAATACCGTAGCTGACAAGGTAAGGGAAATGCTCAACAGTGCGTTCAGGTCTGGTGCTATCAGCGCAAAGGAATACATGAAGGAACTTGAACGTGTGGACAAGCAGATAGAGAAGATGATGAAGAATAACCAGTCTGACTTTCAGACGTACATGAAAGATGGGATTGAAGGTCTGTATAATAAGCGTTATGATGCAGGAAAGTCAAAGATGATGGCAGGCATGAATGATATGCAACAGGCTATGGCTGACATAGAAAATGCTTCCAAGGCATACGAGGACGCAATGAAGAACGGTGATGAAGAAGCCGCCAATGCCGCTTTGAGTGCCAAGTCGGAAGCCGAATCAAGATACAAGAGCGGACAGGAAGCTGTCAAGACTGGCAAAGGAATGATGGCTGCCGCACAGAACGCTTTGCAGACGGTGAATCTTATCGACTTTATCATAACCAACATATACAATGCCATAAAAGCCATGCAACAGATAATAGCATCTGTGTCCAACCTTATGGATTCTATGGGTAAGGATACCGATAGCGGTTTCATGCGTGAGATGAACCAGTTCTCGGAAGCTATGGGCGTTATGAATGAGGGTGTGAAGAAATCATGGGATTCATTCAAAAGTGGTGATTTTGCAGGTGCGATAGGTTCGGCTATATCCATGCCGCTTGATGTTATCGCTACATTTAACAGACAGCATGACAAAAGACTTCAAAAGCATATAGAGAATCTTGAATTTGAATCAAAGAAACTGACCAATATCTATAATATGCTCGAAAAGGAATTTGAGCACATTATAGACCCGGCAAAACTTGATGAGGTTACATCCAAGCAGGTATCAAATCTGAAAGAACAGTTGCAAATTCAAAAGGATATTCTAGCAGCCGAAGAAGATAAGAAAAAGTCAGATAGAGAAAAAGTGGAAGATTACAAACAGACAATAAAAGAATTGGAGTATGAGATAAGATATTATACAGAAACGCTTGCAAGTGAATTGTACAGCATTGACTTGAAAGATTGGGCTAGCCAGATAGGTGACGCTCTTGTCGAAGCATGGCTGAAAGGAGAGGACGCAGCCAAGGCATACAAGGATACCGTAGCGGACGTTATGAGAGATGTTGTTAAAAGCTGGGTTCAGCAGCAGTACATAGAAAAGGCAATGCAACAGGTACAGACTACATTATTTGGAGCGGACGGTAAAGGTGGTATGTTTGCGGACAACAAGATAGACAAGGATGAGCTTATAATACTAGGAAATGTAATGGGTTCATTGGAATCAGCCTTTGCGGAAGCCGGGGGTGTAGTCAATGAGATAAACAACGCCCTAGGCGGAATGCTTACCGAAACGGAAGAGAATGCGGAAGGTCTGTCCAATGCCATTGCAGGAGTTGACGAGAATACATTTAACCAGGCATTGGGGTATCTTAACGGGATGAGATACGAAATGGTTGTACAAAGCAATCTACTCCGTCAATTGGTATCGCTTAACGGTGGTTCGGCAGGAACGGGAGGAACGAACATGACAGTCATACAACTGGCACAGCTTGAAGTTCTCAAGCAACAGCTTGCCGCAACTATGGCGATAAAGACAGCACTCCTAAGTGTCGTTTCCATTGCCCCAAGGTCAGGCGGAAATGCGATAAAAGTTATAATTGACTGATAATATAAACGCCCTGCTAGCTTCACAGTTGGCAGGGCGTTCCAGTTTGATTATGAACAAAAAAATCCAATCACTTGAGGTGCTTAGCGGAATCGAACCGCTGTTGTCGGTTTTGCAGACCGTTGACTAAACCACTCATCCAAAGCACCGATTTTGATGCAAATATAGAAAAATAATTTTTAAAACTAGATGGTTTCTAAGACTATTTTTGCTATTTTTGCACTAATTAAATATGTACACGAATGGCTATAGCTAAATATTTTATAAAGAAAGGAAGCGATACGGCAAAGGATTTGTATGCCACATACAGGCTGTATATACTTGAAAGCAAGGGATTATGGGACTTGCCGACAAGAAAGGAAGCCTATGCCGAAAAATGGTATGACAAGAACGGTCAGAAGGTGTACGAACCTGTCACGCCTGTTTACCAGCCAACGGAAGGAAGCATAACATTTGCCGCTTTGGGAGATGTGGAAACGGTAAAGACGAATATCCGTTCGTTCTATTCATATATAACCAATGTGATACCTGCCGCACAAGGTACTCCATACGGTTCATCCTCTTTCTCTATATGGAACGATATATGGGGAGAATCGGCAAAGCAGGTGATAAGATGCACGGGTTTTGAAACAGGTGCAAAGTTGAGTTATCAGGACGTTCAGGACTTGCAGAACCCGGACCGACTTGTGTCCGCCTATACATTTTCGTTAAATTTCAGTATTGACCAACCAACGCTTTAAAGACCAATGATTTTACAGATTAAAAGAGGAAATAGGGTTATTGCGGAGAGTGCTGATTTTTCATACAGCCCGTCTTTGCAGGAAGTGAGAAAATTGACTTGTGAAGTCGTTTCCGTTGTTCCGATAGAGTTCAAGGCATACAACTCAAAGAGCGAATCGGAATACGATACAGTCGTATATAACGGTAATACATTCATCCTGTACCAAGCCCCATCGGGAGATAATCTTAATGAAGCAGGAAAATACAAATACTCTCTTCTGTTTTACGGTAAGGAAGTATTGTTGCAGAATGTGGCATTCCTTGACATAGTAAGCGGAACAGGCGGTGAGATAAACAAGATAAGATACACACATGGCGGTCTGTTCCAGTTTTGGGGTGACGCAAAACAGCTTGCCGCACGTATAGAAGCGAATATACAGTCTTACAATGCTTCTTTAGGTGTGGGATATACAGGCATTGGCACATGGACGCTTAATGTGGATGCAGAAGGCGAACTGACAGAGGATATGATTGACATAACCGATGGCACCAACCTGTTTGAAGCATTGAAGAACTTCTATGACAAGTTTTATTTCAATTATTACTTCTCAACGACAGCGAACGGTGGGATAATAACCATTACGGACAAGACAAGACCGTCCGTAAACTGGACATTCAAGCAGGGTGACGGTGGTGGTGCTGTAAAAGTTTCCTCTTCTGTAGATACAAGCACACCTGTCATAACCCGAATCATACCACAAGGCGGAAGCAGGAACGTTCCGCCTGAATACAAGAAGGACGCTAAGCCTGCCGATGAATCACGTTATTGCCCGTACATCCTTCTTCCGAATGATTCTGACGGGAATATAAGATATTATATTGACAGCGAATACGGATTGAAGAACTATGGTGTAAGAGGGAAAACCATATCAAACACGTTCAGTGGGATATATCCTTCCATCAGAGGGAAAAAGCTTGGCGATCTGTACCCGTCAGGACTTCCCGAATGGGATACATACAAGGCGGACGGAGAACCCGATCCTCAATCGGGAAAGGTGGCAGGTGAGGGTGCTAGCGCATCTACACGGATAGACAAGATTATCGGTTCTACTCCTATAAAGAGTGATGATAGTGACAGTTTCTTCATTTATATGACCTCTCCCGGATTCAACCTAGGGTACAAGGTATATGAGGACGGTGATTCATCCGACAAGATAAATGACAACGTGCAGTCACAGTACAAGCCCCATGCTATGTTTGACAAGTACAGGGATTTTGAGAGTTTTGATATATATAGTACAAGGGCATATTATGACCAGCCTGTAAAGGTTACTGCCACATTCTCCGGGAAGATGCTTTTCAGTATATTACCTATAGGAAGTGATGCTGTAGGGAAAAAGGTGAAGATTAATCTACGTATGGTTACGAACCGTGTATTGGGTCAGGCTTCTCCTTTGAAAGAGGTTGTTATCGGAGAGGAAGGTGCTACTGGTATGCTTGAAATACCTTACGACAAGACCGCTCTTGTAGGATATATAGAAAAAGGTCAGAATACGACAGTCACCATACGTGTTGAGTTCACGTTTGATTCTGATGTTCCTGTCGGAAGCTGTAAGATCGGATTTAGTGAGGAAATGACCTGCAACATACATTTCGGTAATCAGGACGGTTCACAGGATAGGTTCTATTACAAATACGCTTCTGTAACGGACGCGGTGTTCAGTATGCGTACAGGAACTTATACGGGAACGGAATTTAAGATAAACAAAAACGGTATTATTCCTCTTTACGGTGAGGTGAACGGTGATACGGGGGAAACGGAAGAGGATGTTGCCATGTTTAACAAGGGGGCACGATATAAAATATCATGCTACAGAACAGATAGCGACAATGCCAAACTTCCGCTTTACACGGATGGTAAATCTCCTTCAATTGCGGAAGGAACGGAATTTGTCATTCTGAATATTGTCATGCCCGAATCGTATGTGACAATGGCTGAGAACACGCTTGAAAAGGCGGCTCTTGACTACCTGTCAAGATATGACCATGAGAACCGAACCGTTTCACTTGACATATCTAGCGGATTTGTCGCAGAGCATCCTAACCTTTTCATTGACTTCATAGAAGGAAATATGCTAAAGGTAAGGGATGATGGAATAGGCGTGTTCGATTTCTCTGATAACGGTCAGATAGTGGATATGCAGTTGCAGATACAGTCTTTGGAGATTAAATATACCAAGGAGAATATGTTTCCGTCATATTCATGTACCATTGCAAGAAGAAAGATACTGTCTTTCTATGAACGGCTGGCACAGGAGAATCAGACCGCTTCAACACAGAATACGACAAATGTAACATTAGGTGGAAGTGGTACGGGAAGCGGAACAAATATTTTCTCTGAACAGCTACTTAATGACCTTATTGCATCGTTTCAGAAGTTCAACGGATGGTTTGAATGGGATGAAGTAAACCAAGCGTTACGATGCAAGTCAGCGTTCTATACAAACCAATGGATATCAGCGTTGGGCGCACAGAGTGGTAGCGGAGAACCGGGAGGTGGTGAAGGCGGACTGATTAAGGCCGTGTACGGATTTGCCGATTTAGGTAAGACGTTTGACGATTCCAACCTTAGCAATACATTCAACGCATATACCATCAACGAGATATGGAAGCTAGCCAAGGAAGGCGGAATGAATACGGACAAATTGTGGCAGGAGTTGGGAAAGGATGATCCGACAAAGAAAATTCACATATCCCATATTCCTGACAATAAATTTGTAACGATTGATACGGAACAGACAGTAACTGCAAGCAAGATATTTACTGGTCAGTTGTCTACGGCAAATGTCGTTCCTAGCGTGAACAACGCATCCACTCTTGGTCTTGAATCGAAAAGATGGGAAAATATTTACGCTGTAGATGCCAACATAAGCGGCACGGTGAAAACACAGGCGTTGCAGGTTGGCGATATAAAGATTATATATGATTCCGTAAACAAGGCAGTAACATTTGAGCATATAGATGGAAGTACGGAAATAGGCTTCTATACCAGAGGATGGATTTCCGCTTTGGGCGTATCTCCCGGAGGAAGCGGAGGAAGCGGTGGTGACGGACTTGTGAAAAACGTATATGGTTTTTCCAATCTCGGCACAACCTTCTCCGATTCAGACCTTGACAATACGTTTAATGCGTACACGATAAACGAGATTTGGAAAATGGCGAAAGAAGGTGGTGGTATAAAGAACATCACCCAGTCTGGGAGTGGAAATGCCGTAACAGACATGACACTTAGTTCTGACGGAAAAACCATTACTGCCGTATTCGGGGAAACATTTGCTAGACAACAGGACTTGGGTACGCTGAATAATACCGTAACACAGTTAGGCAATAAACTGAACGACTTCCTAGAAGGAAGCGATGCTGATAACATTATCAACAAATGGAAGGAACTTGAAGCGTTTCTTGACGGTCTTACGGAAAGCGACAACCTAGCCGAACTTCTTGCACTGAAAGCGGACAAAACCATAACGATAAGTGCAGGAACTGGTCTTACGGGAGGTGGAAACCTGTCCGCAAACCGCACATTGTCACTAGCTACCACGGGGGTGAAGGCTGGTACATATACGAAAGTTACAGTAGACACCTACGGGCGTGTTACAGTTGGTGATAATCCTACCACTTTGGCAGGGTACGGGATTACTGATGCCGTTACCTTGACTACTGCTCAGACTATTTCGGGAAGAAAAACATTTAGTCAGAATATAGTATTCAATAATAACGGTGGTATAACATATCCCGATGGAAATGTAGCATTAAGAAATTCAGACGGTCATACAATACTAGCTAGCTTCGGAGATGGAAGTATAAATCTAAGACCTAATGGGCACAATAATACGGAAGGTGCTGTTTGGATTAATAAGGCAGGAAATGTTCAAGCACCATCAGTGTCAACAAATACCATTACGATAGGAGATGCCCAACTTGTTTACGATTCGGCAAACAAGGCTCTGAGAGTGAAGCATAGAACAGACGGAAACACGGTAGGATTCTACTCGGACGGTTGGGTATCTGCTCTTGGCGTGAAAACAGGTGGTAGCGGCGGTGGCAGCGGTGTTGTAAATACCGTTTACAGCTTCGCAAACCTTACTGACGGCACAACCTTCTCCGATTCAGACCTTGACAATACGTTTAATGCGTACACGATAAAGAAACTGTACGACATGGCTGGGCAGGGAGGACTTGACGCTGACGCTATGTGGGCTGAACTGAAAAAAGCTGATTCAAGTAAAATCATAGACGCAAGTCATATCCCTACTTCCGTATTGGACGGTAGATGGGTGAAAAAGGCTGGCGATACTATGACTGGAACCCTTACATCCGCTTCCACTTCCGGCGCAATCGTATTCAAGGGAGTGGAGAATTGTGATATTACCAATATCTACAAGGATAACGGAGTTATCAGGAACGATGATGGTGGGTTAACTTCTATAAGAAACGGGTTAAGGTTCAACTGGTATGACACCTACTGGTATATAGGAAACATTAGAGGAAGTAGTACGGATAGTGCAGGGTTTGGTGTAGTAGACCATAACAACAAGCTGGTTTTACGTGTCACTCCAAATGATGTAAGAGCACCGAGATTCATGTCGACTGTTGCCACAGGGGTATCACCTTTGATAGTTTCAAGCAATACAACCGTAGATAATCTAAGCGCGGATTTGTTGGACGGATACCATGCGTTCGGCACATCAAACGCCCTTATAAAATACGGATATACGGTAGGGGGTACTGAACCTGCATGGTGTAGAATAGCTACGTACTCAATACGTAATGCGGAAACAATGACAGATGTTTGCTTTGTGCTGCACTCAGCCTTTAGTGATTTGTTTGGTCTGTTGTTTGTCAGAACTCGTGGTGGTGGCTATGTAGAAGGTCTATTGATAGCGTCATACAATATCAATAGGTCAAACATACGTATCTATCATGATGCGGAAAAGAAAAATATAGAACTATACTGTTATGGTGGAAGCAACTATTCCATAATACAAGCCAATCTATTATACAGCCATAACCGAAACGGAGAGGCTAATACGAATATAACGCTATACCGAGCAGATACAAAAGCACCATCATGGAGCACTTATGTTAATCCTGTATTTGCGCCCTTGCTGAACTCTTCTGAGGCTGCCAAAAAATTGCAAACCCCAAGGACTTTATGGGGGCAGTCATTTGATGGTACGGCTAACGTAAGCGGAAACATGACAGGTGTCGGTAGTATTAACATGAGCGGTGTACTGACAATAGCTAACTCAACCTATAACAAACAGCTTGTAATAAGGTCAACAGGTTCTACTGCAAAGAATCAAGGAGAAGGTATTTGGTTCAGATGTGATGCTGCCGATCAAGAAGTAATGTTACGTCATGAATGGTATGATACATTTGTTCCCGGACATGGACTTGCTGTCAGCAAGCATGATTCATTGGAAGCAGGGGATGCAAATATGTTCTTTTACAACACAGGACGGTTCATATCAAAAGCACCACAAGGAACATCCCCATATCAATGCGTGTCTACTACTGTAAATGCCAATCTTAATGCAGACCTTCTTGACGGATTTCACGCTGAAAGGTTCTTATTAAGTGTAGGTAGGAGTGATGGTACTTTTGACTTAAATACTTATTCTGAAAGCGCAATTAAGGAAATAAGAACAACAGAACAAACTACAAATAATGCCCCTTTTGCTGGATATGGATTATTAGCTAACTTATGGGATTCCAATAAATTTGCTGCATTACAGATAGGAGGAACTAGTACAGACTTGTTTTTTAGAGGAAAACATGATGGTACTAATAAGATAACGTCTGCATGGCATAGATTATTACATACTGAAAACTATGCGTCTATTGCTGACGGACGCTACGTGAAGAAAGCAGGTGACACCATGACGGGGGATTTGAATATATCGGGTGGTCATATACTTTATATATTGCAGACTTCCCCCACATCTACACAGCAAATACACTTGCAGGGCGGACGCAACGACTATGGCAGAATCGCTTTCGGTGGTACTGCTGAAAATGCCGGATGGATGGAGATAGCTTCTTGTGATGATGGAAATGAACCTATATATGCAAGACAATACACGGGCGTATTTACTACCATAAAGAGGACAGCAACATTATTGGATGCTAGTGGGAATACTTCTTTTCCAGGTTCTGTTACGTCAGTAAGGCACATATCTACCGTAGGCACAGGTACACAGCCTTACCAGTGCAATTCCACAACAATGAATGCCAACTTGAACGCGGATATGCTAGACAATTGGCATCTTAATTTCTTACCTAGAAATTACAATAAAACTAGAACCTATGCGATGCAGTTTGCTTTAGGTAGTACGGACAATGGCTGGAAAAAGATACTCGCTTGTTCTGAATCGGGAGCCGTACCTTGTCAGTCTGTAACGGTTTGGGGTCAGATATGGTATGCCTATGGAAATCATGCAAATGATGAAGTAAGGAATTATCACTTCTGTGCCATTTTCCAAATGAGAAGTGGAGAAACTTCTTCTGGCAGCGGTGTAGGAATTCTCATAAATTCAGCACGCCTTTATCTCCCCACATTTGCAAAAGGAATGGATAACATTCGCCTTGTACGTGTAGGAACAAACAATTTTGAATTGCAGGTGCGTCAGATTGGTTCATGGCACAATGGGCACATACAATACCAATATTGGTCTTCTTTGTGTAACGTTTCCGCATGGGAAAGTCTGCAACCCACGTCAAATACTTCCGTAGTTGTATCGGCTGGAGATGCTTCTACATTGGCTGACAGTAGGGCTTCTAGTGCGGATGTGCTTACTACTTCTAGAACTTTGTGGGGCAGACCGTTCAATGGCTCATCGAACATTGACGGAAATATAGACAATGCGGCAGTAATAACTTCTAAGGGCGGAATATGGCTGGATTTAAAAGGTTCGTCAGGAGTTGCATTTTACTCAGGAGGTTCTCTTTGTGCAGTAATTAATAATACGGGAGTTGGAATAGGAACTAGTTCACCGTCACAAAAATTGCACGTAGCAGGAAATATCATAGCCACTGGAGCAATTACAGCCAAAGCGTCCTCTTCGGATATAAGACTGAAAACTGATATACAGGGTTATGACGCTATGGGTATTATCCGAAAATTCCGTAGCGTGAAGTATCATTGGAACGCTATTGCCAAGGAAAATTCCGAAGTGTTCAACCATGATAACTGGAATTACGGTCTTATCGCACAGGATTTACTTTCCGGCGGTTATAGTCAGTGGGTGAAAGACGCGTTCAATGACTACTATACCATAGATTATGAAAGACTTATCCCTGTTGTATGGAAAGGTTTGCAGGAGGTTGATGATGAGGTTACAAGATTAAAGAAAAGAGTGAAAGAATTGGAAAAGAGATTAGGTATTAACAATTAATAAATAAAAAAATATTATGGGTCATTCTAACGGAAAGATTACAGCCCCGATAAACCTTGCTGGTGACGTTTACGCCACCCTTGGCATAGGCAGTGTTGGTGGGGATTACGATTTAGGATACGCTTGTGCAAATACCCACGGGAAAATAAACCCGTGGGCACGGTACAAGCCTGTACGTTACGAAAGCCTTGCGCCGGGTGCGAATGAAAAGTGGTGGCAAGGATGGGATGGGAACTGTGGTGTCAAACCTTTCCAAATGGCAGGGTACTGGGATGCGCCAAAACACGCTGATGGAAGCATGAACGGATGGGAATATACTCCACCTACAGGAGGAAAGTTTCCATTTCGCCTTACCGACTTTAACGGGTACAATCATCGTGCTAGTGCACCGATAAGTAGATTCTCATGCCCGGACACTGCTACCAATCAGTTTACAAGTAGTAATTTTGTCTGCTCTGCGGCTATAATGATGCCATCGGAGGGGCATGATACTGATTTTCTTAACATGGGTGACTTCTCCGAGATAGCCGATTGCTATTTCGGTGTCTATGTTAAGCACAAGACCAGTCAGATGTCCAGACGCGTTACTGCCGACAAGAAGATAGGAACAGGATACGCTACGGTTACTGTAAACTCGTGGGGTATGACTGCTGGTGATTGGGAAGTTTATCCTTTTCTAAGCACGGCTATATTAAAACAGGATGACCCCGATATTGCTCATATAGCATACACTGTTCCAATGGTAAGCAAAAGAGATATAGAGATAGTTGGTTCTTACGTAAGCATAACAATAATTGGTGGAGTGATGCCATCCGTTAGTGGATATATTGAAGTTACCGTAAGAGTAAGAAACGGTTCGAGTAGCCTTATTTCTTTCCGTAATAATAGTTGTATGTCTAGGTTTGCAAGTAAGAAATTTGAAGATCCTATGGTTATAGGTGAATCAAGAGAAACAATAGAAGATTTCCAAGTATCCGCCAATTCCAGCATTGACAAGAAGGTGAGAATATTAATATCATCGGAACTGATTAATGCAGGAACTGCAAGGGTATGGGTAAGCCTTAACAGTGCTGCATATAAGGGAAGTACATTGCTTCTTTCTATGGGTCCGGGGTTATAAACACAATCCTCCCCCCTTGCCGTTTATCAGTAAGGGGGAGTGTTTATCCGTTACTTTCCCACGATTATATTGAATGATTCAACCATTTCATGGAGCACTCCGTCTATTATTATTCCATTCAATCTCCTTTCGTTCCAAAATAAATTGCTCCAAGTATAACAAACGAGCATCCGCAAAGGAATGCAAAAATATGACTAACTATTGGGTTCATTGTTTCAATCCTTTAAATATATGACTAATTACATCTACTGTCCATCCGTTCCCTAACAGGCCCATGCCTAGGCATTAATGTACATCTTCACATACATTTTAGAACGTTAATCCAACGTCCGCTATCGGCTATCATAAACTAATTGCATATTAATAAGTATTATGTACTACGAAATATTATGTGTTAAATTTTTATAATGGTGTAAATTTGTTCCTTAATGCCTTCAATTATATCGGGATAATTATCCAATGCAACCTTGATAGACGGTTCGTTTAGGTATTTATATACGTTTATACACATACATATTGACGTTTCACTGCCCCGACTACTGCCGACCACTCCACGTCCTCAACCCCTTCTACCAAGGGTGATATTAGTCCGAACCGTTTGATGTTCACCGAAGCGAGAATGTCACGATCATTGTGCCTTCCGCATTTCGGGCAAACCCATTCACGGTCACTGAGTTTCAATTCACTATTAACGTATCCGCATATACACGTCTTGGAACTTGCTTCAAAACGTCCGATACGTATAAGGTTGCGTCCATACCATTCGCACTTGTATTCAAGCTGTCGGAAAAACTCGCTCCATGAAACGGATGATATGGATTTTGCAAGACGGTGGTTTTTCAACATACCCTTTACATTCAAATCCTCAATGATTATCGTTTGGTTTTCACGGACAATCTTTGATGTGACTTGATGCAGGAAGTTGTTACGCTGGTTGGAAACCTTCTCATACTGTCTTGCCAGGATTTTTCTTGCACGTTCTCTTCGGTTGGAACCTTTCTTTGTCTTTGAGAATCTTCTTTGCAACACCTTTAGTCTTGCTTCCGATTTCTCAAGATATTTGGGATTGACATACACATCACCGTTTGAACATACTGCAAAATCCTTTATACCTACATCTATACCGATAGACGTATCATATCTGACAGCAGGCTTTACAGGTATTTCCTTTCCATCGTCAACAAGGACAGAAATGAAATATTTACCTGTTGGTGTCTTGCTTACCGTAACAGAGCATACTTTACCGTCAAACTTCCTGTTCGGAAAGAATTTAACCCATCCGATCTTTGGAAGTCTTACCTTATTGTTGTCAAGGTCAACAGACACTGAATTTATAGCCTTGTATGACTGTCTGCTGTAATGCTTCGCCTTGAAATTTGGAAACCCTGCCTTTTCACGGAAGAACTTCACGAACGCACTGTCCATATTTCTTATGGATTGTTGCAGGCACTCGTTTGATACTTCCGAAAGCCATTCCTTCCCATCTTCCTTTTTAAGTTCTGTAAGCATCTTAGCCAGTTCAACCCATCCTATCTTCGTCTTGTCACGCTGATACGCTTCTATACGTTTACCGAGCATATAGTTATATACAAACCTACAACACCCGAAAGATTTGTTGAAGAAAACAATCTGCTCAGGAGTAGGATTAAGTCTATATTTATACGCTCGTTTCATATTGCAAATATAAGTATAAATTAAATTACAACATAACTAATTTGGTTAAATAGTGTTTAATTGGTTATAAATGCCTTCGTTTATTTCGCTTGCGTAATACTTGTCTACTCTATATCCCATTCTCTCTAGTGCGATACGTCCGCAAGCTATCCCGTCACATAAACTTAGTACATTCATTGTTTTTCCAAATATTTAAATATATGTTTTATCGTTTCTATATTCCATCCGTTCTCAAGCATCTTATAACGCTGTGTGTCGGATATTCCATCCCATATATACCATTCGGGAACGGTTTGAAGTCGTGCGCACTCGGTTGGGGTAAGACGTCTAATTTTTGCCCCCTCTATTTGGTTATATGAATTGTTTGATGTTTCTTTTTCAGAAACAATTATCAAATTGTCTTTTTGAACGGTTGTAAGACAATTCGTCTTACTATCAGTACGTGGTTCAAGTTGCTGAATATTCTTTCTCTGTTCCTTTACAAGTCCAGCTTCATACTCTTTCCTTATCTGTTTACCATATTCTGTCCTTTTAGGGGTAAGACATGATGCTTCCCGTCCTCTCATGGCTACACAGATATAATCCGTGCTTAAATTTCCTTTTATCTGCCCCGAAACTGTCAGACAATGACTTTTATCGTCGCCATCTAACAACCTTATTTCCACATTCCGTTTTTTCTTGTGAATATTCAGCCAATCTATCATTTTTCTGCTCAAGAAATATTTTTCATCAACCTCTTCTTCAAGGATATCCCTTAACAATATACCCCTATCTTCTGGCTGTGGAATATCGTCATGGATATCCGTCCAGTATATGCGCCTTCTGTTTTGTGCCGATACAAGTGCGGAGTTGATATGTATCCCTTTCCTCCCTATTGTTTCATTGAACACAGATTCCCATTTCTTTCCCATTTCCACATTTTCAAGGAAGAACTTGGGATTGTCACCACGCTCAATAAGTTCGTGGTATATACGTATGTATTCCCAAAACAGATAGGATTGCCCTTCAAACTCGAAACCGTTCTCCTTCAATTCAAGATACGTTTGCAAGTCTAAAACCTCCATGCCTTCTTTCGTTGAAAGCCCTTTTCTCTTGCCGGACATGGACAGGTTCGTACATGGCGATCCTCCGATTATCAAGTCTATCTTATCCATTCTGCTTACTTCAAGTTCTCTTACATCACCAAGCTGTATGGTGTCAGGAAAGTTCTGCATGGTTGCCTTTATGGCAAACTTGTCCACTTCGGACGCATAGTATTTTTCTACAGGAATGCCAAGTTCGGAAAGTGTTATCCGTCCGCACGACATCCCATCGAAAAGGCTCAGTACATTCATCGCTATATTTTTTTAAAATTTTCAGCAAATATACGACATAAAACCGTATGCAACCAATACGTTTAACTTTTTTTAATTATCTTTGCGATAATAGATAAAATTCATAATATGCAGTTTTCCATAGTACCAAAAATAGATGCCGAGATTATGTTTTCGGAAGATGACCTGTCCGTTTTCAGACGATCGACAGACAGTCTGTATTATATGATCCATACCGATAAGGTTATTGAAGTGATGCCTATGACGTTACCTGAGGACGGAACGGAACGCCCTTTCCCTTACGACACATACGACACGGGCACAAGAGAGTTTGAGAAGCTGCTTTTATCTGATGAGTGGGTTAAAATGGACGAAAAATGAGAAAGATAGGGCTTTTTAACATAGGAAAACTTGGACTTGTCAAGTCGGCAGGAAAGGCGAAAACCGACATAAGCAAGGTGATAGAAAAATGGATACCAAAGCACATGGTGTTCTGGTATGATATGTCAAAGCCTGTGGGTGTTTATGCGGAAAACTTTAATGATTGGACGAAATTCACAGGGGCAAAATATACCGTGACAAACAAGAGCGTCAATATAACAAATTTTGATGCCGTAAATAATGCGTGTATATATATCGCCAAATCTAAAAAGTTTAATGGCATAACGATTACGGTAGATGGATTATTGGACGGTCAAGAAATAGCATGGGGGTATAATGACAACCCATTGGTAAGGATGCCTAAAAATGGAACTTATACACTAGAACCTATTAATAGCATAACAGGAAATATAGGTTTTAGAAGTATAAACATTGTCGGTGCTTGTAATATCACCATTACCCAGCTCTCGTCAGGACAATCCGTTCCCACAAACGAGATACTAAAAGCCAATCCATACTTGCAGGATTTCAGTGGAAACAACAGACCGCTGAAACTTAACAATTTCCTGTTCGCTGCAATGAGCGGTGTGGGAGGGTATGATATTGCTAGCACCAATATTCTACCCGATAAAGCAAATGTTACTGTTACGGATAACAGAATTATTCATATTACTAAAAAACTATCCACTACGGATGACATGGTAAACATAGTTCCGGCAAACTCTAACCCAACGCATAAGTTTAAGGTTACAGGTCTTTCTGATGGCAGACAAGTTAGTTTGGTAAACAGAAATGGCGGATTTTATACTTTTGACAACGGGGAACATGAGGTGACATTAACCTATCCCGAAGGAACCACTTCATTGTATAACGCCATAGGAATTACAGGGGATATAGGAGATATGGACGTAACAATAGAGTTCCTGCCTAAATATCCCAACGCCCTAATAACTGATGGAGTGGATGATTACGGTGTTGTGGAGAACTTGCAGCAGGGCGTTAAGGTGTTGTTTGTAACTATCAATCCGTTCATTGATGGAAAGTTTATCTATGACCAAAGACTGAATACTACTGAACCTTGGCTGTTTGCCGTATTCAATGACAAAGGTAGTATTGCTTATAATAGTAGGAACTCAAACGGCAAGACCTATATTGATGGAACACTGAATGAATCTACAATAGTTTCCGCTTTGTTAAACAAAAAGCAAATAATCACCATAGTAAACAATGATGTGACAGGTGATAAAACTAAAACTCCTATATTCTTTAGCAATACTGATCATAATAGCGGATGGATTAGTTCAGCTTTCTACAACTCCTTCGGGTTCGATTCCGTCCCCACCAAACAGAATGACGGATTCACCGAGCAGGATTTGATTGACTATTATATACCGAAGGCTATCGTAACGATAACGGTGGTGGACGTATCAGGCTCACCCATACAGGACGCAACGGTCACGGTGGAAGGTGTACAGTACAAAACATTGTCTGACGGTACGGTAAAAGTACGAGGTAGGTTAAATAGCACGATGTCGCTGTCTGTAAAGAAAGACGGGTATATGCCGTTTTCTGACAATTCATGGAAGCTTGCTGATTCAAGGATAACGCTAGAGGTTCTTCGGAATACCGTAATCACTGAAAATGGATACAGCATATTGCTTGAAAACGATGGTTTAATATTAACGGAATGATATAATGGAAGATAATCTTAAAATTTCACAGATGCCTCCCGTTGAGACCGCTACGGGAGAAGAGATGATACCATGCGTGACGGGGGACCCTAAAGAGAACAAATCCGTCACGGTGTCCAAGATAAGACAAGGCATGGTAATGGACGAAAACTATGTGCATACAGACAATAACTTTACTACCCAGTTAAAAACCAAACTTGACGGGATAGAGAAAGGCGCACAGAAGAATACCGTCATAGGCGTGAAAGGTAATGCCGAACAGTCTTACAGGACAGGGAATGTCAATATAACGAAAGACAATATAGGTCTGTCAAATGTGGACAATACGTCCGATGCCGAAAAGCCCGTATCCACCGCACAGAAAACAGCCCTAGACAAGAAGGTGGACAAGGTGGACGGTAAGGAGTTATCCACAAATGATTTCACCAATGACTACAAGTCGCTTCTCGAACAGATAAAGATGCAGCAGGGTAATATATATGGAGTGGAGATGAGAAGAGGACAGGCAGACCCAGCCTTTCAGACATGGATAGGAAAGGAAGAGTTCAAACAATCCCATCCTATTCTCAACTCGTTCCGTGTGGCAAAGGTAAAGGACGGTAAGGTAGTCGGATTTCTGGACCAGACCAATTTCTTCAAAATGGCTGACGGTAGCCCGTCAAATATTGTTATTGACGGAACTGATGTAACAGATGATGGAAGCGACATCATGTTTGTAAACACCAAGCCTTTCTGGATAATCAACGGAGGAACGGATGATACATACGAAAGAAGGCTAGTCAGTGACGCTCCGTTTACATACGGTGGCGATACGGCCATAGAGATAAAACCGTTCGGAATGAGTATCGGTTACTCCACGATAAAGGATGGGAAGCAGAGATCTATTTTTGACGACACGGTAAAAGGAACAACATCAGCAGGAAATCTAGGCGTGAACATAATGGAAGGAAATGGATGGCCTACGACAGGTGTATCACGTTTTGATTACGAGAAATACGCTAGGGCAAAGAACCAGGACATCACGAAGAACTATCCTTATACAAATGCTTTCGCCCTTGACCTTGAAGTGTGGTGCACGCTTCTGTTCATTAAGTTCAGGACAAAAGACCTGCACGCACAGTCTGTTTGCGGAAAAGGAATATCATCCAACGATTCAGCCCCCGATGCGTCAAGCTGGGGAAAAATGACAGGCGTCAGATTCAAGAAGGCGGACGGTCAGACCTATGTATATTACAAGATGAACGGACAAGGATTTAAAGCGTCAGAATCAGGAACTGCTTACAATTTCGCCCAACTCATAAACAACTACCTTCCTTGCATGAAGATGCTTGAAGCACAGCTTGCCATGTCATACGCAAAAGAACACAATGTCGCGCCTGATACCGAGTTTGAATATGCAAGCACAAAATACAAATACTACAACTTCCAAGGTCATAACGGATTGGCTGACGGGGAGATGTCGGGTATCGTAGCCAAGTTTGTCAATGCAACTGTAACCAACGGATGGAGTATTCCTGACAATGCGGAAGTGACAGACCGTGAAATAGAGATATGCTTCACACAGCCTATCATTCGCGGACGTATTGCCGGGTGGGGAGATATATGGATGTGGTACAGTGGGATAGATTGTGTCATGCACGATTCCACATCCATAGACATCTATCAGACCTATGACGTGAACAATCTGACTACGGACAATGTAGCCACAGAAAAGAATCCTGGGGAATCTTACGGTTTTGAGAATACGTATGATTTTATCGGTTCTATGGCTAGAGGTGAAGGATATATAACGAAGAACTTTAAGAACTCTCTTATTGGAGAGGTCAAGGGAAGCGATCTTCACACGGGGGAATGCCATTACAACTGGTTTACGGGAAATGCAGGTTCGGGTAAGATTGGAAGGCGTGGTGTTTACTTTGGTGGTAGGTCGGACTGCGGCCTTTGTTCTCTGCGGGTTGGTAGTTTGTACCCTGATCCTTCGAACGCGGGCACGCACCTCGGTGGCGGCTTTCGTTGTACAATAACCCAACCCTAATTTTTCACGAAGTGAAAAATCCCCCTCCCAAAACTTGCAAAATATATTAATAATGTTTAAGTTTGCATAATTAAAAATCTAACCAAATGCGTCAGCAAAGTTAAATAAGTCTGTCAAAGGCGGTTAGTTGAAAAAAGGCGGTCTGTAGAATGGTGGTGTTTACTTTGGTGGTAAGTCGAACAACGGCAATTGTTCTCTGCGGAATGGTAATTTGAACCATGATCCTTCGAACGCGAACACGAACATCGGTGGCAGCTAACGTGCTAAAAAAATTACTGCTATACAGAAGCCTCGTCAGGAAGATGAAAAATGTCAAGACAACCCATTGTTTGAGGATGGGAACTTATTAGTACATTTACAGTTGTAGGTATATGGAAAGTTAGTTATCTTTGGCTCAACGGACAAAGAAAAGCACGTAAGATGAAAAGATTGAATAATATTTTTGAAACGATAGGCAGTATGGATAATATTATCTCTGCTGCTGAAAAGGCAAAGAAAGGAAAGAGGAATCACAGGGGTGTGAGGGATTATGAGAAACATAAGGATGAATATCATCAGAATGTTTATCAGATGCTCAAAGACAAATCATACCATGTAAGCAAGTATGAGGTGATAAAGAAAGTGACTGATGCAGGAAAGGTAAGGGAGATACACAAACTCCCGTTTTACCCAGACAGGATTGTCCAGCACAGCCTTTTAATACCCATGATGGACAGATGGACAAAAAGCCTTACACTTGATTCATATAACTGTCTGCCCAAAAGGGGTATTACAAGTAAGGTTAAAAAGTACTCCCTTGTGAGAAAGATGAAACGGACATTGCTTGAAATGGACAAAAACGGAAAAATATACGTTTTGAAAATGGATATTAAGAAGTTTTATCCGTCCGTAAGACACAGCGTTTATAAGAAGGCATACAGCAAAGATTTGAAAGACAGGGATGCGTTATGGCTTATGAATACGCTTAATTATAGCAATAAAGGTCTGGCTATTGGCAATCCTGACGCTCAGATAGGAAGCCATTTGGTATTAAGGTCTTTGGACCATGTTGTGAAGGAGCAGTTCAAAGTAAAACATTATTTCAGATTTGCCGATGATATGGTGATATTATCCCATGATAAGAAACAGTTGCATGAATGGCTGTGGAGGATAAGAAATTACCTGTGGTATGAAAAGAAACTAGAGATGAAGAAAAATTACAGGATATTCCCCGTTTCAGAAGGGATAGATTTCGGTGGATTTGTCTTTACTCCCGGTCATACCAAAATAAGAAAGAGAATAAAGAAAAACTTTGCGTCAAAACGTAATAACCCAAAATCAATTACGAGTTATATGGGTATGTTGATGCACTGTGATTCTAAAAACTTAATTAATAAAGTTTTAGTTAATAATAATAGCCACATGACAAAGATTAGTGACTTGAATATAAGAGTGTCAAGAAAGTTTGACGGAAAGGATGTAAAGATAGACAAACTTGTCGATGAGCATATAGACATTCTTGATTTTGATGTAAGACCATCTACAAAGAAGGACAATAGTACATGGGTAAGAATGCAGATACTGTTCAAAGGAGAAAAATGCTTTGTGAAAGGCGGATACGAAACATTAGGAGCATTCCTTTCCCAAGTAGACAAAAGCCTTTTACCATTGGAAGATGTTGTCATAAAATTCAATAGGGGTTATTATTTTGATGGAACATTAGATATTTAAACTATGGAAAGAGGTTTGATTTTTGACGAGAAGCCTGCCTTTATCTTTGATTTAGGCACTGGATATAGCAATGTTCATTTAAACATTGAACAAGTTGACGAACCCGAAACGGACGATATGGGAAATATTGTACAGGAAAAGTTCGTCAAAAAGTGGAAAGCCGATGTACAGCGTGTAAAGAACCCTGTATCATACGACAAAACGGTAGATGCCGCCATAAAGGATGAATTTCCAAACGGAGAGGAAGAAGCGGCTCTCAGAAAAGGTATTTTAAACAAACTTGACCCGGATTATGTAAAGCTGAACGAGTTTGCCGAAAGTGTGAAACAATCTTACTTGAAAGGATATGGAAAGCAATGACAAACAACAGATAGGTGGGTATTTCTCCACCAAAAACGCTTCAAAGGATGAAGCGTTAAAAGGTATCGTAGCTGCAAGAATATCAGCATCGGAAGATGTAACCGATAAGGAATACACAGCATTGTCAAACCTTATAAGAGTAGCGACATTGGATGGATGCCGTATCTCATTGGTACAGGAAACGAAAGGCAGATCAAGCAGAATAGCACCAACAGGAATGCTTCTCCCGGCAGGAACGGTGGAATATTTTTCAGTCACACCAGGAAGCAAGGTGAGTGTTACGGGAACAGCAAACATATCATCTATCGAGTAAGTCATGGGCATGAATTATAACACTATATTAGCTTCCTTACTTGACGGGATATCTCTAGCATTGAAAAGCGGAAACTCGAATGTTGATGCGGAACAGTTCAACTTCCTTACTGACGCAATAAACAAATCAACTATCATACCGTCTTATTTTGATAGAAAAAATGCCATAAAGTATCTTGATGTGAGTGATACCGAGTTTGCAAGGCTTACATACAAAGGTACTAAATTTCATCCCGTACAACCGTTATTATCTCCCGTGAGAGTACAAGGAATGACAAAACCCGTTTATTTGAAAGAAACATTGGATGCTCTTAAAAACAACGGGCTTATACGTCCAAAGAAGTCAAGGGGCAAATACAAGACTAAAAGCTAGGGAAATTATACAGCCTCATACGCATACATTATAACACAATCATCTTTATTCTCCATATTAACCGCTTGGAAAATGTTTTCTTCATTATCCAAAGCGGTTATTTTATATGTTCCGTTCATCAGATCAACAGTGTCACCTAATTTTATATAAGCGTACTTGTTTCCACTAGGTATTAAATACGTAATCTTTATTGGATTATTATTCCATTTTTTTAATTCTTTCATCTTCAATTCCTCTATTTTAAAATTATTGCGCTAATATACGAATAGGAAAAACAACTCACAAGTAAATAACTTATTTTAACAAGTTTAAACTATCTGAAACACAATAAGTTATACTACGAAATTTTTATTTTTGTTTAGACCACCCATGTTGTAAATTTACTTTCGTAAAGATGAGTGCACAGTCTTTACGGGAGTTATAATACACACACATTAAATTACAATATTATGGGTTCAGACAAAATTTTTATGTTCGACAATCCTGCCGCTGGAGAAAGCGCAGGTATTATGTCAATGATTCCTGCACTGTTGCAGAATAAAGGATTAGACCCCAATCTTGTAGCAGCCTTGATGAATGGTAACAGAAATCAAGACGCTTGGGGTGGTGCTGGTTGTTATTGGATCTGGATTATCCTGCTCTTCTTCCTGTGGGGTGGTAACGGATTCGGTAACGGGTTTGGCAATGGAGCAAACGGAATCCCTGCTCAATTGAACAATGAAGCAGGACGTGAATTGTTGATGAACGCTATTCAAGGAAACGGAACAGCTATCAACCAGTTGGCTAGCTCTTTGGGTTGCTCTACTCAACAGTTGCAAAATGCTATCTGCCAGATTCAAGGACAGATTCAGCAAGTTGGTAATCAGGTAGGTCTTTCTTCTCAACAGATCATCAATTCAATTCAGTCCAATAGCGCAGCTATAGGTTCTCAGCTTGCTTCTTGCTGCTGTGATATCCGTACCGCTATCGAACGTCAAGGATGCGATAGCCGATTGGCTACTGTAGAGCAGACCAACACTCTGACTAGCAATGCAAACACTCAGTTCAACATCATATCTGCTAAGATTGATGCTCAAAGCGCAATCATCAATGACAAGTTCTGTCAGCTTGAAATGCGTGAAATGCAAAACAAGATTGATGCTCTGAGACAGGAAAATAGCAATTTAGCTTTAGCTGCTTCTCAGCAGGCACAGACCGCTAATATCGTTGGACAGCTTAGAGCACCCGCCCCTGTTCCAGCATACTTTGTGCCAAATCCTAATTGCTGCTATGGAGGTTATCCGTTCATGGCTGGTTTTGGTGCAGGTTATGCTGCTGGTGACAACTGTGGTTGCAATTGCTAAAGTTTAGTTAAGAGTTCTTTGACTTATTGAATTGGGCTTCGTAATCGGATAAAAACATCCATTTATATCCTTTATGGTGTTTCAATTTGCTTTTACAGCATTCTAAAACAGAAGATAAAATATATCCTTTTCTCTTAGATTCCATAGCAGAAGGATAAATTTGGATTAATTCATTATCTTTTAATTGAACTACTGGAATACTCTTAGAATTATTTAATTTTCCCTTTTTAGCTAATGAAATTCTTTTCTTTGTTATAGGATTATTCATGTTCATAGAGTTAGTACACCATCTTAAATTAGAGATATGATTATTAAACGGATTTCCATCTATATGGTCTATTGAAGGATAATTATTAGGATTAGGAATAAATGCAGTAGCAACAATTCTATGTGCAGTTATTGCTTTTCTTTCTCTTTTACCTTTATATAAATGGTATTCATATCGTTTATAATTAACTCTATCATTGATGATATTTGGTTTTTTAATAGTAAAAGGAAGTGTTCTATATGATTTTCCATTTGGCACTTGTCTCTCTAATGAAATAACTCGTCCAAATGAGGAAACCATATATAATCCTTCATATCCGATTACGTCCTTCCAAATTTCTCCCTCCAAGGAGATGCTCTTAATGAAATCTTTGTTTGTCATTGCTAACTAGTTTTAGTGATGCTAACATAGAAAAAGGAGGGAAGGGCGTTAGCGAACCCTTTTCGATAGGTTAATTACTCCTATCTATCCCGATGCAAATATAATAAAATTTTAAAGAAAGGGAAAAGTTATGAGTTATTTTTTTAATCCTTATATGGCTGGCTATACTGCTAACCGTTTCAGAGGAGTACATAGGCTAGACTTTGGAGGGATACCTTTTATAAGAACTTCTTCTGTTACAACAGATACAACAAATTCCGAAGTTATATACGGTATTAGTCCATGTCTGTTCAGACGATTACCTAATCAAGGTATCTTACTTCTGAGTGTAAACCATGTTCCTGCTGCCGGATCTGACGCTTACCTTGTTTCTGTGGCTACTACATTGACAAACACTCCGTCAACCACGACAAGTAAAGTTCCTTTGGTAAACGGTTCTGGAGATCAAATGCCATCAAGTGAGATTTCACAAGGAAATAAATACTTTGTCTATTACGACAAATGTAATGGGATATTTCAAGTAGTTAATCATATCGTTGCACCTGCTACTGCCGCACAGGCTAGAAGCACTGTAAAATGATATTAAAAAGTTAGAATAAGTATGTTTCAATCAATACGACAAGGACAGCAGTTTTTCATATTGCATAAAGGGGAAAACCCAAGATGTGATGTGGGCACTGTGGTAAGTGTTTCAAATCCTGTTCCTAAATATCAGAACGGATATACAGCATATCCTCTTCCGCAAAATGAAATGGTTGTGGATGTGAAAGTTAAGGTTGGAGATGATACTCTTGATTTTCAAAAGTTGCCAGCCAATCTTAGTATAGCAGACTTTTCCCAAGTAGGCGGGAATGTGGTTGTATCGGAAAGCAAGGATGCCATCAATGCTGAGATAGAAGCAATGAAAATAAGTAGTGTAAGGGTTGTGGAATCTGTGGAATACCATCAGAAAGTAATCAAAAGCTGCGATGAGATGCTTACAGCATTGAATCCTGCATTTGCCGAAAAGGCACAGCAGGACAAGGAGATGAAGGAACTTAAAGGTGAATTGTCACAGATAAAGGATATACTTGCACAACTTGCTGCTTCTGGTATCAAATTGCCTGACGTGCAACATACAAACAATAATAATAACAACAATAAAAAATAAACACTATGGGTTGGAAAGTATATGGAATGGGCCGTAGCTTTGAAGGTGAAGATATGGACCGGGAATTAGAAAAAGCGTATAAAGAAGGCTATCGTGACGCTATGGAAGAAATGGATGGACGTTACGGTGAGCGTGGAATGCGTAGAAGAATGGACGATGACGGGCGTATTTGGGATGACGATGATGAGTACGGAGAAAGACGCGGAGTCAAAGGTACTGGTCCTTACGCTAGACGTAGACGCTAATTAAATTGGTTTAAGCCCGTAGTGGTTTTGCTACGGGCTATCTTTTTAAAAACAAAAGCTATGGAAAGAACGAGATTAGATGTATATGAGAAACTTCCTTCGGGAATGGAAAAATATCTTGCAGAACATGGATGGAATTTCTCAAAGAAATTGTGTGAATATGCCGTTTCAAAAATGAAAGACAGAAACGGTAACAAAATACACCCATATGACAAAGACCAAGTAGAAGCATTGATGAAGCAATTCAATGTTGAGTTGAAGAATGATGTGGAATACAACAAGGTTTATGTATTGAATATGGTACGTGCCGACTATATGGGTTCATCCATAGTCAATGAGCAATATGCCTGTATGTTTGTAAAAGACTATCTTGACGATGTTGACGGAAGCCCTACCCGTGCTCTTGACGAGTATTATGCAAAGTGTATAGCCTGTGGAACACCTTTCTCTTGGGAGGATTATATCTGATTGCTATGGTACGACAAAGACTATACATTGAGGAATATGATTGGACGGTTGATGTATTCTATTCTGTGGATAAATACTCTTATTTAAGAGCGATATACAGACTGGAATATATTGGCTGTCCTTTTCATTTGCTGAACAGGATAACGGATAAGATAAAGACTGAAAAATACAATTATGGTGTCACATATTCAAACGACAAGTGTACTGTAATTATTATCAGTCACAGTACGTCTGATGAAGAATTTATGAATACACTGGAGCATGAAAAACAACACATGATTGGTCATATAATTGACTATTACGGCATAAAGCCTTCATCAGAAGAAGCCGGATATCTTGCAGGATATGTAGGTGCTTTATTTACAAAGCCTATAAAAGACGAAATTTGCGATTGTTGTAAGAAAAAACTAAAATAAATCATTATGAAAAAGATTTTTATGGCTATGATTAGCGGAAAAAGCAAAGAAGAAGTATATGATATGCTTAACGATTCGGAAAAGGAAATCCTGTTCGGTATTGCTCAAAGCATGGGAATGACACGGGTGGAAAGAAGAAAAATGAAAAGAAAATACGAAAAGAGAAGATAGGGAAATTCCCTATCCTCTCTATTATCAGTTAAAACTTTTGTATAATTCAAGATTGTTGAAAACATAACACTCTCTATCCTTGACTTGCGGATACATGTATGATGGAATCTGTGCTATCTTACGGGCATTGTCCCAATATGATATCTGGTCTTTTACATCAAATAGAAGTTGCGGAGTATCATAAAACAGGTTCAGTTCCCCTTCCTTTTTAACACCTTCATCCCATTTGCCTTCGTCACGGGCGATATATAATTTTAAATTGTTCATATCTATATCAGTTTTACGCCTATTCATAAGGGTTTGTTTTACAGTAATTTTTATTCTCTGACATATTCAGTAGCTTATTTAAAGACTCATCTGAAAGAAGATGTTTGTTGCTAGAGTTTCCAAGCATTAAACGAGGTTCAATATTTCCATCTCTCATAAATTTCTGTATCTCGTATATATGAAAAAGTAAACCTTCACAATCTACTGCATAGTATTCAATGCCATCGTCATTACTAGCCGATACTTCGTAACCAATCCATCCACCATCTCCAATATAAGTACTTATCTCAATATTACGGCAAAAACCGTAACTGATAAGTAATAGCCTTAATACATCTTTTCCACTCATATTCATTCCTAATCTGATTTACGCTAATTCAATTATAGCCTTCTTTAAATTAACAAATAAAGGTATTGCTGACATGCCCCCATTGCAATCCAACTGTCTTAAAGAGGGTACAACCTCTCCGTTATCATCAATATCATAATCTGCAATATAGGCTAACTTCTTCGCTTCGGGAACTAATATCCTTTCATTGTTCCTTTTATGAGCCATGACCGTTATACAGACTTTGCTTCCAATAGGGAATACTTGGTTGGATTCAATGTATTCCTTTTCCAACTGTTCCTTTTCTCCATTCAATTTTTTTATCTTTAAATCAATGGCGTATCTTTTGCTTAAAAATTCTTCCTTATTCATCTTTTTTGCCATTCTAATTGATCCTAACATACTTACCTGCTATATCACAGTTTCTTAATATTTCCGCGTTGTTTTCACCAAAAGCGATGAGAATACTGCCACAGCCAGGAGAATCCCCACGAGTTCCGTCTGGACGGAAGAATCTGATTCGGTTACGCAAGAACTTCATTGCCGTTGCCTTTTCGAATATCACATCCTGAAACATCTTTGAATCACAGCGATTGAAAAGTAAAGCAATACCGTTTCCATGTTCTGCCATCCGTTTAACGAAGCATTCTATAAGAGGACGGGAATAAGGTGGGTTCAACCAAACACGTCCTTTCCATTCCTGTTTTAACCCATCGTCATTTTTATTGTACATGACATTTGCCGTTTTATAGGGGGGGGCTAATGGGGCACATGGGTCTAAATCAAATTCACCTAATGCGTCTATAATTTCTTTCGGTGTGTACCATTCATCGGTACTATTAGACGATCTTTCAAAAGTTGTATTCATTTCTTTTATGTTTTGAGTGTTATTTATTTCTCTTTTAACGAAACATTTCTATTACCACTTTATTTTCCGAGTTTCCATCATCAGGATGTACATCAGTAAAATCAATGACAGAAAAATCATATAGATCAGGAATGTATTCAGTTTGATAATATCCTGTATTCATTACGATATTTATTTCAGCATCCTTATTGACAACTAACATTAGTTCGTCAATCATGTCTTGGACAGTAACTATTCTTTTCATTTTTCGTCATTTCTATGGGTTTTACAAGGCCGCCCAAGGCTCATTCTATATTAGTTTTAATGCTTCCTGTAAACCTGCTTCCAGTGCTTCTTCGTAGGTGACATATACTTTATAGCCATTCCCTTTGTTTATTTCGTTCTCCATCCAGTCGCTTTCTTCTGTTGGAACATTGAAATCACAAAAAGAAAGCGTCCATCTTTTTCCAATAACAGGTTCTACATATACATACACACCTCTTATTTCACGTAGCCACTTTTGTGCAACGGATTGAGTGGGACGACTATAACACAATTTTGGCAAATTCTTATTTGTTCGGAACACAGATTGCATTATCCGATTATCGTCTTCTTTAATAATATCTTTACAATACTCATTGAACCCTTTCTCTTTCAGCAACTTCGCAGTTTCTAATGTTACAAGTTCTTCGGTCATAATTGTTCCTCCTTTGTTTTAAAGTGTTCAATCAGTTCGTCTACGGAAGCCTTGTGGATTTTTCTACCTTCATCACATACTTCATCACCACATTTAAACCATAAATCCCCATCGGTAAACCATTGGTACTTGTCCGTATCATCCCTTAATGCAGCTATAGCCAGGAAAAGTTCTTCATTCGCTCCGCAATCAATAAGACCATCTATTTCTTTAAGACCATTTGTATCATAATCGTCCAATGAATAAACCGAATTAATTCCAAATACACAAGTAAATAGATTATGCCAACCTAAATATGGATTACAATAATAGCCAAGTTCTTTTAATCTATTTCTAATATTAGCAGTATTCTTGTGTATAAAACACTGTGTTGTAAATCCCATAGTTATTCCTCCTTCTCTATCTTAATATCAGTTACTTTACCACGATTGACAAAGCACTGGTCCATGTTTGGGTTTTCATAAGCTATATCGCAAATGATTTCTGAACTATCATCACACTCATTTTGCAATGAGCACTCATCACATATTCCAACACACAATTCATGCAGCACCCCGTCTATTATTATTCCATTCTTTATTTCCATAATTATACCCCTTTCCCATAAACATTTACAAACTCGCTGACATCCATATAGTCTATACCGAAAT
>ERZ791826.469-NODE-469-length-36888-cov-5.406456_pt1 | contig 36888 bp, 37 predicted proteins | sample MGYA00510297_ERZ791826 | MGnify/ENA primary metagenome ERZ791826 (study PRJEB30046, sample SAMN00792004) | human gut metagenome | study: EMG produced TPA metagenomics assembly of the A metagenome-wide association study of gut microbiota in type 2... | reverse complement strand
CAGCATGGCGGCCGCCAAAAGCGGTCTCTTAAAGGAGTTGTACCCCGAGGTGACCAGCGTCAATACAAGCGTCATGAAGGGCGCAGAAGTCAATCTCGAAGCTCTGATGGGACTCAAGCCCGACGTGGTGTTCGTCAATGCCGGCAACAAGCGTCTGATTGAGCGCCTTGAGTCTGCAGGCCTGCCCGCCCTTGCCGTGAGCACCGGCAAGTGGGACTACGATGTTATGAAGACCTACGAGAACTGGATTGCTCTGCTCGACAAGACCTTCCCGGGCGAAGGTAACGCCGCAGCGGCTCTTCAAAAAGCGCGCAGCATCGAAAAGCTTGTTGCAGAACGTACTGCGGACATTGCCCCCGATAAACGCCGCAAGGTTCTCTTTCTTGTGCATTACGACGGCAAGCGCATCGTCACGAGCGGCAGCCGCTTCTTCGGGCAGTATTGGGCCACCGCGGCCGGCGCCATCAACGTCGGGCACGAAGTCACTCTTGAAAAGGGAAACGCCGCAATAGACTTCGAGCGAATCCTCGCTTGGAACCCCGATGCAGTTTTTCTCACCAACTTCACCAAGGCCAAGCCTTCTGACCTATACGGCAACACCTACCACAGTTGGTCGAGCGTCGAAGCCGTCAAGCGTCACAACGTCTACAAGATGCCCTTGGGACTCTATCGAAGCTACACACCCTCTGCCGACTCTCCGATGACGCTCTTATGGCTGGCAGCAACGCTCTACCCCGAGCGTTTTGCCGACATCAAGATTGAAGATGAAGTGCGCGCGTTTTACCGCGACTGCTACGGCATTGAACTCACTCCCGAACGCGCACGCACACTCTTCCCAATAGATCACAAATGAACTCTAATAAAAACAGAGCCGTCTTGTTTATCGGCCTTCTGCTTTTGGTTGCTACATCTTTGATTTCATTAGGAATCGGAGCGCTTTCTCTACCTATTAAAGAGGTTATATACGCTCTTTTAGGTTCAATTTCTGACAACATCAACATCACGACACAGACGCAGTCTGTTGTCATTAATGTGCGCCTTCCCCGCATCCTCACGGCGCTGATTTGCGGTGCAGGTCTTGCTGCGGCCGGTGCCGCCTTTCAGGCTCTCTTTTCAAACCCTCTGGCAACGGCCGACACTCTGGGTGTTTCAACGGGAGCTGCCTTCGGAGCTGTGCTCGGCATTCTTTTAGGGCTCGATGCCTTCGGCGTGCAAACTCTTTCTCTTGGCGTCGGTTTAGTTGCCGTGTTCGGCGTCTGGCGCCTCTCTTTACGACAAGGCAGAAGTTCCATTCTGCTGCTCATTCTTTCCGGTCTGGTGGTGGCGGCGCTTTTCAGCTCACTCATCAGTCTGGTGAAATTTGCGGCCGACCCTCAGGATGAACTGCCCGCCGTCACGTTCTGGCTCATGGGGTCATTGACGGGGGCCGACTGGAAGTCTCTTAAGCTTGGTCTTCCGTTTATCGTGATCGGTTCTCTCGCAATCTGGGCCCTGCGATGGAAACTCAATGCGCTTTCGCTTTCCGAAGACGAAGCCAAAAGTCTGGGCCTGCCCGTTGCGCGTCTGCGATTTCTCATCGTCACGGCAGCCACGGCCGTCACCGCCGCATGCGTGAGCATGTGCGGTTTGATCGGCTGGGTGGGTCTGCTCATTCCGCATTTCGTGCGCCTTGTCTGCGGCAGCGACAACCGCACGGTCGTGCCTGCAAGCTTTCTGTTCGGCGCCGTTTTCCTTTTGGTCTGCGACACGATTGCACGCAGCGCCGCACAGATGGAAATTCCCGTTTCCGTACTCACGAGTCTTGTCGGCGCGCCGATCTTCCTGATGCTGTTGCGCCGCAAAAGCACTTTTCTCTGAGGGAGGCACGAGTGATTCTTTCGGTTGAAAATGCGGCTTTTCACTATCCGAACCGCCGCCCTCTCTTTGAAAACCTCTCCTTTGAACTCGCCACTCCCTCGGTCATGAGCGTTCTCGGAGCCAACGGCGCGGGTAAAACCACACTTTTAAAGTGCATCCTCGGGTTTGAAAAGTGGTCTCAAGGCAGTGTTCTTTTGGACGGAGCCGACGCCGCGCACATGTCCTCTCAACGCTTCTGGCAACGCATTGCCTATGTGCCGCAAGCCAAGAGCGCGCCCTTTTCCTACACCGTTGAAGAAACAGTACTTCTCGGCAGAAGCTCCCGCGTCGCTTTGTTCGGCAAACCTTCGGCTCACGATCTTGAGGTTGCGCATCGGGCAATCGAATTCGTCGGAGTGCAGCATCTGTTGCATCAAAGCTGCTCACAGCTCTCCGGCGGCCAATATCAGATGGTTCTGATCGCCCGGGCGCTTGCCGCCGAACCGGAGCTTCTCGTGATGGATGAACCCGAGAGCAATCTTGACTTCAAAAACCAGCTCAAAGTGCTCTCCTGCATTCGGGACCTGCGCCAACGAGGCGTAGGTTGCCTTATCAACACACACTACCCGGCGCATGCGCTTGAGATCAGCGATCAGGCGCTGGTGATGCTGCCCGGACAGCGTTTTGTCTTCGGAAAAACCGAGGAAGTGCTCACCGCCGAGACGCTGACCGAAGCCTTCGGAGTTGAGGTGACGATTTTCAAGACGCAATTGGCCGACGGCAGAATCGTGAGCAACGTCACCGCTGTTTCAGCGTAACCGGAATGTTTGGCGCCTCGGAACTTAAGGCGTTGTGAGTACGCGGGCGCTTTCGGAAGCACCTGCAGGAGCCGGTGGATTTGCAGGAACAGTCAGGGTCGCTGCCGGCTTTGCGACCTTGGTTTCGGCAGGGACCGTTTGACGGAGTTGATGAACGTCAAGGCCGGACTGTTTACGGGCTCGCCGACAGTCAGTCGGGTCGTTGCAGTTGTAGGGAACGCCGCCGCGCATTTCCACATGCACTTCAATCACCTGCCGACGAAGCAGTTCGCGTTCGGCAGGCGTCATCTTGCGGGTTTTGAGATTCTTGGCTTCCTCAGGCGGCAAACGGTCGATCACAAAACGACGTTTGAGGTTCTTGCGCTCAACCGGCGTCATGTTCTTGCGCATGATGCGCCGTTCGTCCTGCGTCATGTGCCGCCAACGCAAAAGACGCTGCTCGTGCGTCAGAAGCGGCCAGAGCTGCGCCCGCTGTTCGGGCGTCATCTGTTCCCACATCAAAACCTTGGGCTGCTCGTCCAAGCTCGGGCCAAAGACGAAGAACTGCACCGAGGTGTCTTGGGCAACAGCAACGCTGCAGCATCCGCATGCACAGGCAGAGAATAAAAATTGACGCAGACTGAGGATCATCAGAGCAGAAATATGTCCATTCTTTGAGACTCTGGAAGCTTAACCTGTTTTTCACGTACTGAGAATGTCGGCATTTAGGCCATTTGGCAACAGCGCTGCGAAATTTGTAACAGAGGTTGTTGGTTTCCCCAACTCGAATTTGTAACAGGCACAATAAGCAAAACGTAAAGCGGCCGCTATTTCTGCCTTTTTGATAGGTGACAACCTATCCGCAGTGCGGGGCCGCAATGAGAACAAGAACATATTGAAAAGGATGTCACATGGCTGAACAAGAACGCACGCCGAAGGTTTTGATTGTTGACGACGATCCCCGTCTTCGCGACCTGCTGCGCCGTTATCTCGGCGATAACGGCTTTAGCGTTTCGGTGGCCGACGGCGCTCCGGCGATGAACCGCATCTGGATGCGCGAACGCTTCGATGCACTCATTCTCGACCTGATGCTGCCCGGCGAAGACGGCTTGCAGATTCTGCGCCGTCTGCGTGCAAGCAAGGACATGACGCCGGTGCTGATGCTCACCGCCCGTGGCGAAGACGTCGATCGCATCGTCGGTCTGGAACTCGGTGCCGACGATTACATCGCCAAGCCCTTTAATCCGCGCGAACTGCTCGCCCGCATCCACGCCGTGCTTCGCCGCCGCCCGCGCGCCGACGAACCGGGCGCCCCTTCTTTGGACAAGGAAGTAGTGGTGTTCGGCGAGTTTGAACTCGACCTCGGCCGTCGCGAACTGCGCAAGAACGGCGAAACCGTGTCGCTTACGACCGGCGAATTTGCCGTGCTCAAGGCTTTTGCCCGTCACCCGCGCGTACCGCTGTCCCGTGACAAGCTCATGGAAATGGCCCGCGGCCGCGAATACGAGGCCTTTGACCGTTCGCTCGACGTTCAGGTGAGCCGTCTGCGCAAGCTCATCGAACCCGATCCGAGCAAGCCGCGCTACCTGCAGACGGTTTGGGGATTGGGCTACGTCTTCATTCCGGACGATCCTCAGGACGCCAACAAGGCCTGATTTTCGTCTCCGCTCGATCCGAGGCTGTCTCAGGAATTCTCTTGAGGCAGCCTTTTTCGCTCTTTGCCGCGGCTACAATGCGCAAACCCTTTTCTTGATATTCGATCGACAGCTTTCTGCGGTCCCGTTGAAATGGCCACCCCCAATAACACCCGCGCCCCCAATTTGTTTTGGCGCACCTTCATTCTCATGATGCTGCTCATCGTCTTCTGCGTGATGGGTTGGCTTCAAAGTTTCCGCGTATTGAACGAAACGCCGTACGCGATCGGTGCTGCACGCCAAATCGTTACGATGGCAAACCTCACGCGATACGCACTCATCAGCGCAGATCCCTTCTATCGTCCCGACCTGCTGATGGTGCTCGCCAGCCGCGAAGGTCTTCGCATTCTTCCCAAAGAAAGCACCGACGTCGCCATGCCCTTGTCTTCCGACGTCGGCTCGCCCTGGTCGGTAGCCGACATCGAAAACTACGTGCACACGCACCTGAGCCCTGAAACCGTGATCGCGAGCTCGGTCAACGGCGAGCACGGCCTGTGGGTTTCGATTTCGATCGACGGCGACGAATACTGGCTGATGAGCAATCTCACGCTCATCAATCCCAGTTACGGTACGACATGGATATGGTGGGCTCTTGCTTCTCTTGTAGCATCCATTTTGGGCGCCACGGCACTCACAAGGCGAGTGATCGATCCCTTAAACAAACTGTCAGCGGCCGCGCGTGCGTTCGGCCGAGGCACGATGCCCGCCAATCTCCCCGAAGAAAGCGGGCCCATCGAACTGCGTGAGGTGAATTCGAGTTTCAACCGCATGGTGCAGGACATCACCCGCGTGGAAAACGACCGCGAAATGCTGCTTGCCGGTGTCTCGCACGATTTGCGCACGCCGATCACCCGTCTGCGTCTTGAAACTGAAATGGCCAATCTGCCCGATGACACCCGCAACAACATGATCAGCGACCTCGAGCAGATGGAAACCATCGTCAACCAATTCATGGCTTACGCGCGTCGCAGCACGCAGCCCATGGAAAAGGTCGACCTTGCCGCAACGGTCAAGCGTGCCATCTCTTCGGCCCGCCTTGAAATCGATCCGGCGGTCAAACTGAAGGTCGACATTGAAGACGACATACTCATTCAGGCCAACCCGATCGAGTTCTCGCGTGTCGTGCAAAACCTCTTTACCAACGCTCTGCGCTACGGCAAGAGCGACGACGATCTACTTCATCTGTCGGTCGAGGTTTACCGAGACAAGACGAGCGCCATCCTGACGGTGAGCGACGAAGGTCCCGGCCTTGACATGAGCCAGGCCGATCGCCTGATGCGTCCGTTTGAGCGCGGCGACAGCGCCCGCGGAGGTGTCACGGGGACAGGTTTAGGCCTTGCTATTGTCGATCGCATCGTACGCCGCAGCGACGGCATGGTCACGCTGGAAAACAACAAGCCTCACGGTCTGCGCGTTAAGATCCGCCTGCCGCTGGCCGATCAAAAAGCAAAAGTTAGCAAAACCGTTTGACTTCTGCGCCACGCTGATTTGAGCTATCCGAAGGATTGCTTCGTATCAAAAATGCGAGGCAATCCTCTTTTTATATAAAATTCGCGATAACTCTATCAATTTTGCGATCGAGCTCGCTGAATCTATAAAATCGGCGTTTAGCGCATTTCGAATTGCTTTCTCATGTATTGCGGATACAGTTACCTTAGGGGTGCATTTCGCACAACCAGCCTTTCGCTCGGCAGTGAGGCCGTTGTCAGCTCAGGCGTCAACAAGCTCGTGCGAACTGATTCGCAACTTCTTGTCCCGCCTCGAATGGCGCCTGCCGACGACGACACCCTGGCTCACCTTGTTTTTGCGCTCAAGCACGAAGGCATCAATCTCGAAATCCTGTCCCAGGTACTGGCAAAACTCGATTCCTCATTACTGCAAGAGGCTTTGGACGATAAGCCGAGTAGCGCTATCTATCGCAAGCTAGGCTGGCTCTACGAAGAGTTCACGCAGAAACAACTTAATTACGGACGTCCGTTTGGCAATTACGTTGATTTTTTTGACGAAAATTTTTACTTTACCGGTCCAAAGCGTCAGATTCCACGCTGGCGCCTTATTTTCAACGGTCTGGGGAACCTCACCTATTGCCCGATCGTTCGCAAAACGGAAAAACTCACTGACGAGAACACCGAATCTGTGTTCGCCGAACTTGATCGACACTTCTCTTCGGTCCCATCCCAATTGCTACAGCGCGCCGCAGACTGGGCTTACCTAAGCGAAACGCGCAGTTCCTTCGAAATCGAAAAAGAGGCGCCCAACGGCAGCAAAGCTGAGCGCTTCGTCGCTCTCCTTAAGAACGCTGGTTCCTTCGATCGTCTGGACGAAGACTCGCTTTGCGAGATTCAGAATCGGATCGTTTCAACCGTTTATAGTCAGGCAGTCAGTTACCGTACCGAGCAAAACTGGCTTGCCAATACAACGGGAGCCGGGTTTCGACGCATCACCTACGTTCCGCCGCCGCCCGAAATGCTTGATGACTTGATGTCGGGACTTCTCAGCATGATCACCGACGCACCCAGCGCCACCAATCCACTGATTGCTGCCGGAACAGCTTCGTTCGGTTTTGTATATCTTCACCCGTTCATGGATGGCAACGGCCGCCTGAGTCGTTTTCTGGTGCATCAGCAATTGATACGAAGCGGCGTGCTCCCCAAAGGCCACATCCTGCCGGTATCAGCCGCGATGCTGCAACACGAACGCGATTATTTGCGGGCCTTGGAAGCTTTCTCGGCACCGTGTCGAGAACTCTGGGAAACAATGCAGATTGATGACGGTCAGTACGACTTTCTATTCCACGGCACAGCCGATCTCTACCGTTACTGGGATGCCACGACGCAGTGCGAGTTTCTTTACGAGATGGTAAAGGAAGCCGTCAGCACCTATCTGCCGGAGGAAATTCGTTTTCTGGAAACATACGACGGGATTTACCGTGTTTTGAACGCGTCGTTTGACGTTGTGCAAAAGGATCTGGACGTTTTGGTTGCAGCGGCAATTCAATCCGGACGTGTTTCGCTGAATCTTAGGAAAAAGTACAGATACAAAGTGCCGGAAGCTCTGTTTGACACACTCCAATCTTTGCTCGAAAAACACAATTCTTAACGAGAAGATTGGAAGTCAGTCCGTAGATACTGCATGTCTTTGAGGCAAATGCCGTTTTCGATGATCGGGTGGTCGTAGTTGGCTTCAAAGAAGCCTTCAACAACATGTGACTTCACAAATCCGCATTTTTCATAGAAGGAAACGACTTGCGTATCGCGCCCGGTGCCGACGAAAAGCGTCTGAGCGCCAGACTGACGGCAGAGTTCACTGACAAAAAGGACCATTTGCCGCCCGAAGCCACGGCGCTGTTGTTTGGGAACCACGGCGAGGTTTTTGATCTCGAACACACCGTCTCCTTCGTGCGTGAGCACACATACCGCACAAAGATCGGAGACCGCATTGTCGTGTGTGTACAGCGCAAACAAACGTCCACGGTGAATGTAACGTTCGATCATTGCCTCTGACTCATCGCCCAAAAGAAGCAATGGCAGGAACTTGGCCTTGTCTTCTTCGGAAATTTCAGAAATCCGGGGGAAAGCGTGCATGCATGTTGCATTTTGCTCCGGCTCTTGCTTTGCTTTTTCCTTATGCATTTACGGTGCTGGATGACACTTCATACTGTTTGTTGGCAACGCCACGAGAACGCACAGCGTCATGATCACTTCAGCTGTGGTCTTGCGAGCTTGTCTCTTCTTTCCTCAAGTCTAACGTGGTGGCGGGAGACTCTTGGAAAGTCATTGATGATCTTTCGAGAACTAATTAGCCCGATTGTCGAATTTTTAGCCGATCACCTCATGGAACCGGCTGAAATCATTAACCGTGCGATCTCAACATCAACCACATAAACAGGCACGCGCTATTGGGAGCACGAGCGAAGTGCGTCAAAACATCCCGTATTTTGAAGCTTGCCTTTCGGTGACTCTTAACCGACTGTATTGAAAGCCGGCAACGCTCCGTCTTCTCTCTCGCCGCTCAACACATAACGTCGCCCCGCGTAGTGAGCATGCTCAATCGTCATACTAAGCTTGCCTTGCGACAAACGCAGGGTAAAGACGCCGTAGGACTCATCAACATCATCCTTGAGTGCTTCGTCAAGGACTCTCGCAGGCGAATGGTTAGCTTCAGCTCCCATCAACGTGAGCATGGTTTTGGCCAGATCATCGTGGCCGGCAGGCGCCTTATGCCGGCGAGTCTGTTGCGTGAATGCCGTGCCCGCACACGACAGATGCGCGTGCAGCTCAGCCGGCGTCAGACCGCCATGGTTGCCGCAGCCCAATGAGTAATGACCGCCGCTCAAAATACGTCCGGTGCTGTTGTCGCCTCGACCCACGATTCGCAGATCCGGGCCGCGAACGCTTTCACTGAACACCAATGCTTCCGAAAGCGTACCGGGAACGCGGCCTGCCACGGCGTCTCGGTATTGTTCGTTGGGCTGAGAGAACACAAGCCCGACGCCGGGATCGGACGTCAGTATCTGCGCAATTTTCGTAAGATTCTCAACGCTGTTATCCTTAACCCAGAGGCCTGCGGTGTAGTCGCCCACCAGCACCATTTCCGCATCACTCGGATCGGCGCCACCGAGAATCTCCTGATCGGTCAACACCGTGCAGCCGGCCTGCCGCAAAATGCCGGCAAAGTCGACGTGACCGGCGATTTCGCCGTGGCCGTGATCGGACATCGTCACAAGCTGAACGTTCCGGCTGCGCCCCTCCTTGAGCCACCAATCGTAGATGCGCCCGAAGAGCTTGTCGGCGTGTGTGCGGGCGCGTTCCGTAAGTTCGCTCTTGAGTCCGATTTCATGACTCGAATGATCGGGCTCACCGATCCAGAACACCGTCATGTCGGCCAGGTTCTGTACGCCGTTATTGAGCTCATCACGAAACAGAATGTCGAGCATCTCCGACTGCGCGGCAAAGTCAGGGAACGTAAGCGGCATCGTGGCCGGACTGTGCTGCAGCAAACGATTGCGTTCATTGATCGGAATGGCTTTCTCCAGCGCATGAATGCAGGCGTTGAAGTGCCCCGGATAACGATCAGCGTGCATATTCTGAAGGCGAGTGCTGCCGGCAGAATTGGCACACAATACGCGCATGGTCTTACCTTTTTGAGCAAGCAGTTCAGCCATATCAGGCACGGCATAGAGCCCTTCGGGACGCGCTTCGTCCTGAGCGATCACACTCTCAGTATCCCAACCGCAGAAAAGCTGCGCCTTGCCCTTAAGTTCAGGGCAATAGAAGCTGTTGGCGATCAGCCCGTGACCGTTGGGGCGAAACCCCGAAAAGATCACGGGATGGTTAACGTACGTTTCGGTGGGAAAGCTCGCCAGATAGTTTTCCCAGATGTGGCTTTCATCGCGAAAACGCGCGAGGTTGGGCATCACATCGGGCGTAATGTCACAGGGACGCAGGCCGTCGAAGCCCACCAATAGAAACTTGCAGGGAAAGGAATTCGTATCGGTCATTTGAATCAGTCGATAGAGTCATTCATGGTCAGCGGGACTGCGGCTCAAGTTTTTGCTGCACCCAGTCGCCCAGCACGGACATGGAAAGCGTCGAAATCACGATCGTGACACCGGGCACCACGGCAATCCACCAGGCGGTAGTGAGGTAATCACGCCCGAAGCCCAGCATAGTTCCAAGGGAACTCATCGGTGGCTGAACGCCGACGCCGAGAAAGGACAGACTCGTTTCAAGAAGAATCATGCCCGGGAAGTTAAGAGTCATGTTCACCACAAGAGCGCTCGCGATGTTAGGCAGGATATGCTTGAGAAGAATGCGGCGTGTCGGCAATCCCAGGCCTTCGAGAGCGCCGGCGTAGCCTTCGGTGTATGCCGAGCGGGCAAGGTTGCGCGAGAGCTTGGCGTATCGGTCCCAGCCGTAGAAGGCCATGATCACGATGATCACCTTGACGTCGGTACCGAGAAACGCGAGGATTGTGAGCGCCAGAATGATGAACGGAAGCGAGGCGGTAAAGTCGACGCCGACGTTGACGAGATCGTCAACGACGCCGCCGAAGCGCGCGGCCAAAAAGCCCAGAGCCGTACCGAGAATGGCGCCGATCAATGTGCCACAGACGGCCAGGACAAAGGATAGGCGCAAGGAGTATAGAAGACGCGTCAAGATGTCGCGCCCGAGCTCATCGGTGCCGAGAATATGCGCTGACGACGTAAAGGGTGCCACCAGTCGGGCCATCAGATCCATGTCTTCAAGACCGTAGGGGGCAATCCAGGGCGCCAGCAGTCCGCCCGTAAAGAGGACCGCGAGGATGAGCGCAGCGGTTGCCGCCAGCGTCGACGGACGGTTGGCCGCCCAGGCCGACATCGTTGTTGTAGCTGTTGCTGTAGTCATAGCGTTCGTACGTTGGATTAGTTGGCTTTTCTCAGACGCGGATTGAAGACGAGCGCGAGAAGATCCATCAGAAGGTTGGCGGCGATAAGCGAGGCGCCGGTTGCCAGAACAATCATCTGCACCACCGGAATATCGCGGTTGGCAACGGACTGGACCAGAAGCTTGCCCACGCCCGGCCACGAGAAGACCGTTTCGGTAATCACGGCACCTGCCACGAGCGTGCCCAGGAAAAAGCCCAGAATGGTAAGAATCGATAGCATGGCGTTGGGCAGCGCATGCAGCCAGATGATGCGGGTGCGCGGAAGTCCTCGCATCATGGCGGCTTTGACGCTCGGCAGGCGCATGGATTCGATCATGGCACTGCGTGCATACCGCGAAAAGATTGCCGCTTCGGTTGTTGCCATTGTGATGATCGGCATGATGTAGTGCGCGGCCGTGGCGTTGCCGTATGAAGGCAACCATCCGAGCCAGATCGAGAACACCAGCAAAAGCAGAATGCCCATGAAGAAGTTCGGAACGGCGTAACCCATGACAGACGCGACCATCATCGCGCGGTCGGCCGGCGTATTGCGGCGCAGCGCGGCAAAGACGCCCGCGGGAATGCCGATCAGAAGCGTCACGATCGCCGTCGGGATCATCAGATCAAGCGTGGGACCGAGCGCCTGAAGAAAGACTTCCTTCACCGGAAGACCGGTGGCGTAGCTTCTGCCCATGTCAAGACTGAGCGCATTGAGGAGATAGATCCCAAACTGTTCCCACAGAGGCTTATCTAACCCCCACTGATGACGAAATGCTGCGATAGCCTCGGTCGAAGCGTCGCTGCCGAGCATCAGACGGGCGGGATCGCCCGTAAGATGCAGCACGAAAAACACGCAGGCCGTGAGCAGAAGGAGCGTCAGAACCGCCCGTCCCAGAATTCGAAAAACGAGTGCAGCCATTTACGCAGCCTCCTCCATACCTACGCCCGGCCGCTGTGTCTGATCGGCCTCGCGGGCAATCGAAGATAAATAAATGTCGTCGAGCTTCATCGCCTTTTGGGCTTCAAAACAGGCCGCGCGTCGTCCCGGAAGGACTTCTTCGAGCGTCGGCACTTCGGCCTGACAGCGAGCACTTGCAAGCGGACAACGATTGGCAAAGACGCACCCCGTTGGGCGATTCATGGGACTTGGCATCGCCCCCTTCGGGTAAAAGTTGACGATCTGGCCGTTGGCGCCCGGCGTACAGGCCGTAAGAAGCCTCGTGTACGGATGCACCGGATGGCGGAAAACCTCTTCGACGCTGCCCGTCTCCACAATGCGGCCGAGATACATCACTATCACGCGATCGCAGATGTAGCGAACGACGTTGAGGTTGTGCGACACAAAAAGCATCGACATGTCGGTGGCGCGGCGCAGGTTGTTCAAAAGTTCGAGCACTTGAGCCTGGATCGAGACGTCGAGCGAAGCGACCGGTTCGTCGCAAACCAAAAGCTTGGGTTCCAGAGCAATGGCACGCGCGATGGCCGCACGCTGCAGCTGTCCGCCCGACATCACCCCGGGTCGCTTGACCGCATGGTGTTCCGGCAGGCCCGCAGCCTTGAGGAAACGCAAAGCCACCGTCTGGGCTTCGGCCTGCGTCATGCCCTTGTGAACCATCAGCGGTTCGGCCACCTGCTCGACGATGCTCAGGCGTTCGTCAAAGCACGAGAACGGATCCTGATAGATCATCTGCACCAAGGGACGCTGTGCGCGCCACTGTCGCGATCTCGGTTCGGGATAGATCTCGCCGTCAAAGGTCACGCGCCCGGCCGTGGGACGCATAAGACCGAGCAGCAAACGGGCAAGCGAGGACTTGCCGCAACCCGATTCCCCAACCAGCCCCAGAACTTCACCTCGCTCGATCGTCAGCGTAATGTCTTCGAGCACGTTCCAAGGCTTTTTGCGACCGAAAAAGCCCTTGCGGGTGTAGTAACAGTGCTTCGGTATGTCAGCGGCAACAAGCGGCGTTTCGTCGTCATTATCGGCGCCGAACACGGGCTTTTGCCGAGGTTGTCCGTCGTCTTGAATCTCTTGGATTCCTTCGACCGCCTGAACGATCTTCTGCACTTTGTCGAGGTTTTTGACAACGCTCTGATCGCGCTTTTGCTCCTGCGCCTTGAAGGCTTCGTCGAGTTGCGCGGCGTGGCACTGTGCTTCCATGCAGCGCGACTGCCAGCCGTCTTCAACGGGCTGCATGTCCGGCAAACTCATGCGGCACTGAACGCGGGTAAGCGGGCAGCGGCCGGCAAAGGGGCAGCCGTGACCGAGCTTTTCGGGCGGCGGAATTTCACCCTTAATGGGTTGCAACGTCCCCTTCTCGCTTTCCATGTCGGGCATGGCCTCAAGCAGTCCTTCGGTGTAGGGGTGGGCGGGATTGGGAAGAACGCGGGGCACGGGACCGGTTTCCAGAATGTAGCCCGCGTACATGACACTTACGCGGTCGGCAACGTCGCGCGCCAGATGCAAATCGTGCGTGACAAGCAGCATGCTCATCGATTCGCTTTTGACGATTTCGCGCAGTTCCTTGAGGATTTCGCGCTGCACCACCACGTCAAGAGCAGTGGTCGGTTCGTCGGCAATCAACAGTTTGGGTGCTCCGATGAGCGCCAACGCAATCATCACGCGCTGGCGCATGCCGCCCGAGAGCTGGTGCGCGTAGCTTCGCATGCGTTCATTCGGAGCCGTAATGCCCACACGCTTGAGATAGTTGACGGCCAACGTCTTGACTTCGTCGCTTGCCATCAAGGTTGTCTTGTTGCCGGGCTTGTCGCGGTAGTCGGGATGGCGGTAAACGATTGTTTCGCAGAGCTGATATCCGATGGTACGCATCGGATTTAGAGCGGCCATCGCGTCCTGCACGATGATGCCGATGTCGGCTCCGCGCAGCTTGTGCATCTCGGCGCCGCTCAACTTCAGAAGATTGCGTCCGTCGAATTCGATTTCACCGTTGGTGCGCGCATTTTTGCCAGCCAGCCCCAGAATTGATCGGGCGAGTACCGATTTGCCCGATCCCGATTCGCCGATCAGGGTGAGCACTTCGCCGCGGCGGATTTCGAGATCCACGCCGTGGAGCACTTCGGTGTTGCCAAACGACGTGCGAAGACCACGGATCGCAAGCAGCGTTTGTTCCGATGTCCCGTGAGGTTCTGTCATAGATGTCTTCGGTTTGATTTGTCAGAGAAACTAGGGCTGCGGAAACCAATCCCGCAGCCCCATGAGAAGGATTTACTTGAAGCTCAGGTTGCGGGCGCTCAGATCAAGCGAGCCCTGAGTGCCGGGTTCCCACACCACGTTCTTCTGTTTGGCGTAGATCATCGGCAGCGCATAGAGCGGGCAAGCATAAGGATTGGCATTGAACTGCTTGAGCATCTCGCCCCAGGCAGCCTTGCGGCGGGCGGGATCGACGCTCGAATCGAGTTCCTTGCCGAGTTCGCAGATGCGCTTGTATTCGTCTGACGCCGGGAAATACCCCTCGGCCTCCCAGAAGCTGCCCGGTTTCATGCGGCGCCACAGTTGGCTTGCGGGATCCGGGAAGTAAGCCGAGAAGCTGGCGTTGTTGATCATGCGGTCCTTGCCTGCGGCTTCGACCTGCGTCCAGTTTTCCTTGACGTCGATGCGAACGTTGAGGCCCACTTGTTTCAACATGGAAGCCACGGCCTGGCTCACGGTCATTTCAAGCGTGTAGTAAGAAGGCTGAATGCGCCAGACAATTTGTTCGCCCTTGTAACCCGAAGCCTTGATGAGGTCGCGAGCCTTCTGCGGATCGTAGAGCTTGGTTTCGAATTCCGGCAGATACATGTCGCCAAAGGTCTTCGACTGGAAGCTGTTGGCAGGAGTGGTCTTGCCGGCAAAAAGAGCCTGTACGAGAAGATCGCGGTCGATAGCGTGCAAAATGGCCTGACGCAGCTGCGTGTTTGCCATCACCGGATTGGACTTGGCATCAAAGACGAGCGCGTAGATGTTGTCGATCGCGCCGCCCACGACGTCAATCTTGCCGTCCTTACTCAAAGGCTTGATCTGATCGGGCGGTACTTCGGTGATGAGGTCGAATTCTCCGGAGCGAAGACCGGCCACACGAGAGGATAGTTCGGGCACTTCCACGAACGTGAGCTTAGCTGCCGGCGCCTTATCCCCCCAATAACCGTCGAAGCGTTCAAGAGCCAGGCGGTTGCCGACATTAAAGCTTGTGATACGGTACGGTCCGGTGCCGATCGGGTTCTTGATCCAGTTGTTCCAACCGCCTGCCTTCATCCAGCCGTCCTTGCTGATGATTTCAGACATACGTGCGGCAAAGCGGCGTTCGATCAGGGGGTCGGCCTGCTGCATCGTCACTCGAACGGTGTAGTCGTCAATTTTTTCGACGCTCTTGAGACCGCCCAGGAATTCGACGGCCGCAGCGCGCCCCGGAGCATCCTTGGCCATGAAGCGTTCTTCGCCGAAGGTAAAGACCACATCGTCGGCCGTAAAGTCGGTGCCGTCGTGGAACTTGACACCCTTGCGGAGCTTAAACTCAACGGTTTCAGGCGAAATACGCTTCCAGCTTTCTGCAAGTCCCGGGAAGAGTTCTCCGGTCTTGAGATCGGCGCGAATCAGCGTTTCGTAGATGGAGTAAGCCACTCGATCGAGCGCGTTGTTGTTGATGCCTTGAGGCTCAACGATCACGGGCAACTGCTGTACGGCAACGACCATGTTGTCGGGGCCGGCAAACGATGCGTTGGCAGCGGCGACGAGGGCGGCAACGAGGCCGGCTTTGGCGAAATTCTTAGGATTCATCTTCTCAATCTATGTGTCAGTCAATGTCAGGCGCTGCCCGCACAGGGAGTCGGCGCCGCGTTTCGTCACAACCGAGCGGAAAACGATGTCTTGCTCCGCTTCGAAGTACCTCCCGTTGTGATGGCGCACATTGTCGAGGTCGAATCTGACAGCTTCGTGGCAGTTTTGAGACAAGTCCTTGACACTTCGATAACAAAACGATGACAAAGACGAAAAAGAGCAAAAAAGCGTGCAAAACCATGTCGATTGCGGCATGATGCCGACATCCAACGACATGTACGCCCTTTTTCGGGCACTGTCAGCCACCGCACATTCGCTTTTTGAACCGAACTGTTATGACTAACGCTTGCTCCCTTCGCGACCTGGTGATCTCCGGCCTCATCACGGATGATCTCTGTGCTGCTCTGTCCTCGCTTGCCGCCGAAGCCAGGCTTCTTCGCGAAGAAAACAGACTGCGTCTTTGCGCAATTGATGAAAACACGTGCGAGACAATTCTTCGGGATGTTCTTCCGAATCTGACCGAGTGCGATGCCGCCCTTGTGCCTGCCGGTCTTTCGCTTAAAAATTTCCGCTGCGCCTTCTTTGACATGGACAGCACCCTGATCGGCAACGAATGCATCGACGAACTTGCGGCGCTCCACAACGTCAAGGAACAGGTCGCGCTAATCACCGAGCGCTCGATGCGCGGCGAACTCGATTTCGAACACAGCCTGCGTGAGCGCGTGAAGCTTCTGGCAGGCGCCCCCGCTTCGATCATTGATGATGCCGCCGCTCTTATCCGTCCGACACCCGGAGCCAAAGAGACACTTGCCCTTTTTCACGCGTTTGGTGTCAAGACGTACATCGCTTCGGGCGGCTTTACTCAATTTGCCGAAATCGTCGCACGCGACTACGGCATGTCCGGTTTCGTGTGCAATCGCCTGGTCATTGAAGACGGTCGACTTACCGGCGAAGCGACGGGCCCTGCGGGCGGCAAGGTTCTCGATCGTGCCGGCAAGCGCCGCACCATGGAAGTGATCGCGCAGCTCAACGGTGCGAGTCTTTCGCAGTGCATTGCAGGCGGTGACGGCGCCAATGATCTAGAAATGATCGGTGCGGCGGGTTTCGGTTTTGCCTATCACGCCAAACCCATCGTGGCTCAGGCGGCTCCGTACAAGATTAACGTCGGCACTTTTTCTGTTGCCGGCGACTGGTTTATTGAAAGCTGGACCTGACCGGGAGAAAGCCGTGACCCAACCGAAGAATCCGGATCCGAACGTTGTTTTTCCGAACGAGTACAAAACGTCCGTCTTTCTGAAAAATGTCGTATCGGCGCCCAATATCTCTGTAGGCGACTACACCTACTACGACAGCGCGGAACATCCGGAAAATTTTGAAAAAACGCAAGTTCTTTTCAACTACCCTGCTTTCGGCGACAAGCTTGTCATCGGCAAGTTCTGTCAAATTGCGCACGGCACGACTTTCTTCATGGGCGCGGCAAATCATCGCCTCTCGAGCATTTCCACCTATCCGTTCAACGTGATGGGAAAGACCTGGAACAAGGCAACACCGGACCACTTGAGCGAATTGCCGCACAAGGGCGACATCGTGATCGGCAACGACGTTTGGCTCGGACGCGAATGCGTAATCATGCCGGGCGTCACGATCGGCGACGGAGCCATCGTTGCCGCCTACTCCGTTGTAACCAAAGACGTCGAACCTTACAGCGTCGTCGGAGGCAATCCGGCGCGATTCATCAAGAAACGTTTCGACGACGAACTCATCTCGCTTTTGCTGCAGTGGAAATGGTGGGATCTCGAAGGCGACGAACTCTTCGAAAGCCTGTCGATCCTGGTCAATCCCGATCTCGGTAACGTGCGCTTGCAAATTAGAGCGCTTTTGGCGAAATAGACGTTTTTGAAGCCCACCGAAGAAGGTCGAGAAAATTTACAATAAGCGGGTTATCCGAACACTACCAATAAAGCCGGAGCCGCGATTTTGTCCTCCCGATTTATCGACCAATTCAAAACGATTCCCGAAATGCTTGAGCGCACGGTGCGCGTCTATGCCGACCGTGAAGCCTACAAGTGGTTTGAACACCGCACCAACGAATGGGTGGGTATCACCTGGCGTCAATTCTCAGAACGGGTGATGCGCTGGCGCAAGGCCTTTGCGAAGATGGGCCTGCAGCGCGGCGCGCGCGTGGCCATGCTTCTGCCCAACAGCGTCGACGCACTGACGTTCGACATGGCCGCCCTTTGCAACGCATTGGTTCCCGTGCCGCTGCACGCCACCGACACAGCCGGCAACTCCAATTACATTCTCAACGACAGCGGCGCCGAATTTCTCGTCACGGTCAACTTCGCTCGCTGGAATTCTCTTGCCACGGCGGGCGTTGATTTGCCCAACCTGCGCCAGGTCGTTCTTACCGGCGAAACCGACGAAGGAGTAAGCCTCGGTCACATTCCGTACTGCGGCGTTGAAGAATGGCTAGCCACCGGAAACGATGTGACCGAACTGCCTGCCGGTCCCGATGCCGATGATCTGGCCGCGCTCGTGTATACCTCCGGCACCACGGGTCGTCCCAAGGGAGTGATGCTCACACACCGCAACGTGGTGAGCAACGTGCAGCAGATTTCCCGCTACATGCCGATCGATGAAAACGATGTGTTCCTGTCGTATCTGCCGCTGTCGCACTCGTTCGAGCGAAGTGCTGCCTACTACCACGCGCTTGCCACCGGTGCGCTTCTCGCGTTCTCCCGAGGCGTGGCGCACATCACCGATGATTTGCACGCGATTAACCCGACCAATATGTGCTCGGTGCCGCGTGTCTTTGAGCGCATCCACAATCAGATCCTGATGGTGCGCCGCAAGATGACCAAGAAGAAGGGCTACTTCTTCGACTGGGCAGCGGAAGTCGGCTGGCGCCGGTTCTGCAAGGAAAACGGGCTGCCTGTCGAACATACTGCCCGCGAGTGCCTTGACTTCATCATGTGGCCCTACCTCAAGCGCAAGATCGCCGATCCGGTTAAGGGCGTCTTCGGCAACCGCATCAACGTGTTGATGGCGGGCGGTGCCGCCCTTAACCTGCACGTTGCGAAATTTTTCTGCGGCATGGGCGCTCCGATCCGCCAGGCTTACGGCTTGACCGAATCGTCTCCGGTGATTTCCATGTGCGAAGTCAAGGGAAACCATCCCTCCACAGTCGGCAAACCTCTGATCGGCATTGAAGCGCGCCTGGGTGAACTGGACGAACTGCAGGTTCGCGGTCCTCAGGTCATGAAGGGCTACTGGAACCGCGAGGAAGACACCCGCCGAGCTTTTACCGAAGACGGTTGGTTGCGTACGGGTGATCAGGCCGATTTGAGCGACGGCGGACGCATCCGCATCAAGGGGCGCATTAAGGAAATCATCGTCACGAGCGTGGGCGAAAAAGTGAGCCCCGTTGACCTCGAATTTGCGATTCTCGAGGATCCCCTGTTCGACCAGGTCATGGTGGTCGGCGAAAACCGTCCGTATGTGGCCGCTCTGGTGGTGCTCAATAACGAACGCTGGCGCGCCCTGTGCGCCGATCTGCAGGTCAATCCGGACGATCCGTCCACCCGCGGCAGCCGAGAAGTGCGCAACACCATTCTCAAACGCGTGCGCAGCGCCACGAAGTTCTTCCCGCGTTACGGGCAGCCGCGCAACGTAGCCGTGTTGCCCGACAACTGGACGACCGAAAACGGCCTTCTCACCACCACGATGAAGCTGCGCCGCCGTCAGATTGCCGAGCGTTATGCCGCCGAAATCGAAGAACTTTACAAGGGCCACGGCGCCTGAGTCCGCAGCAGTGAGTCGTCATGCGCTTGTTTGATTCTCACTCACACATCAACGCCCGCGAGTTCGATGCCGACCGCGCCGAGCTGATTACCCGCATGCGCGAGGCAGGACTCGAAGGTGCGCTCGTCGTTGCCTGCGATTACGGTGAGGAAAAGGATCTTTTCGCCATTCTGGACATGGCGCCGGGGTTTCTGTTCGGAGCCTGGGCGTTGCATCCTGAGTACGAAGATCGCCGTGAATGCGACGTGGATGAAATCGTTGCGATTTGCGGGGATCCGCGTATTTGCGCCGTCGGAGAAACCGGCCTTGACTACCACTGGTGCAAGGGCGACCTGACCTGGCAAAAAGAGCGCTTCGTACGCCACATCGAAGCCGCGCGTAAGCTCAACAAGCCCCTTGTGGTACACGCTCGCGAAGCCGAAAGCGATGCGCTCGACCTTTTGGCCGCGCACGACGCCGGTTCCGTGGGCTTTGTGATGCACTGCTTCGGCGGAAGCCTCGCGGACGCCAAACGCGCGATTGACCTCGGCGGTCTCGTCTCCTTTACGGGAGTGCTCACCTTTAAGAACGCTTCGGGACTGCGCGAAATTGCCTCGGCCCTGCCGCTTGATCGTCTGATGATCGAGACCGACTGTCCCTACATGGCGCCGGTCCCCTATCGCGGCAAGCGCTGTGAACCGGCCTATGTCGCCGAGGTGGCCAAAACGCTGGCACTCGTCAAGAACGTCGAACCGGACTATGCTGCCGCCGTTACAACCGACACGGCCAAGAATTTTTTTGGACTGAACTGATATGAAGAAAACCGCTTCCCTGATCTGCACGTGTCTGATTTCGCTCGGCCTGCTTGCGGGCTGCGCCTCCAACCAGCCCGCGACGGGCGATCGTGCGACAACGGCCTCTGCGGGCCCCGTCAAGATGGCCGGCCCCGAAGAAAACTGGGCCAATTTTGCGGGCGCCGTTGATCGCGACCGCGCCGACGTCGTGCTTTACATGCTCTCTCAGGGCATCAGCCCCAATACGATCGTTAACGGCGGCGATCCGGCTCTCGTGCGCGCCATCCGCATGGACTCGTACACGGTGGTCGATGCGCTGTTGTCTGCCAAAGGCATTGAAGTCGACACGGCAAGCGAATACGGCGAAACGGCTCTGATGCTTGCCGCATTCAAGGGCAATATGGAACTCGTACAGCGGCTCCTTGCCGAAGGCGCATCGGTGAATCGCATCGGCGGCTGGACTCCCCTTCACTATGCCGCAGCCGAAGGTCACAACGAAATCGTCAAGCTCCTGCTTGAAAAAGGTGCTCGCGTCAACGTACAGACCTACTCGGGCATCACGCCGCTTTACATGGCCGCCCGCAAGCCCTCTCGCGAGGTCGTGATGACGCTTCTTCGCGCAGGCTCCTACCGCGATCTTTGCAACGATAAAGGCCAGTCTCCTGCCGATGCCGCAAGCAACGCGGGCGACGAGGAACTCTCGAAGTTCCTCGCCATTGAAAAGTGCGTCCAGCCAGAACCGCTCATGCGCGCTCCGATTCGCAGCACCAAAGCGAAGAGCGAACAGCGCTTGCGCGTGCAGAGCACCAAATAATCAATGCTCGAACGCACTCCGTCCATGCGTCCCTTTGCTCCGCTTGAACTCCTTTCCCCCGCACGAGACCTTGAAACGGCTCGTGCCGCGGTCTTGCACGGTGCCGACGCCGTCTACATCGGCGGGCCCGCGTTCGGTGCACGGCAGGCCGCAGGCAACTCCTTTGAGGATATCGCTCGCATCGCCGAGTTTGCGCATCAGTACCGCGCCCGCGTCTACATGACACTCAATACGCTCATCTACGACAACGAGTTCGATCAAGCAGTCGATGCCGCCTGGAAGGCCAAAGAGGCCGGAGTCGACGCCTTGATCGTGCAGGATCTGGGGCTGCTCAAGGGACAGCTTCCCGACATCGAAATTCACGCGTCCACCCAATGCGACATCCGCACGCCTGAAAAAGCGGCGTTTCTCGACAGTCTGGGATTCGCACAGATCGTGCCGGCCCGCGAACTGACGCTCGACGAAATCGCGGCCATCCGCAAGGCGATGCCGCGCGCCCGCATCGAGTTTTTCATTGCCGGCGCCCTGTGCGTGAGTTATTCGGGCAAATGCTATCTTTCGGCGGCGCTCACAGGACGCTCGGCCAACCGCGGACAATGCTCTCAGCCCTGTCGCCTGCCCTACGACATCACCGACCTTTCGGGGCGATCGATTGTCCGCTCCAAGCACGTCTTAAGCCTCAAGGACAACGATCAGTCCGCCAATCTCGAAAAACTCATCGCCGCCGGCGTCTCAAGCTTTAAGATCGAAGGACGCCTCAAGGGCCCCGAATACGTCAAAAATCTCACGGCATACTACCGCCGCAAAATTGACGCCCTGCTGGAAAAACACGCTGGCGAGAACTGGCAGCGCGCTTCCGTGGGCGTCTCGACTTTTACCTTTGAGCCGGACCCCGAGAAAACGTTTCGACGCGGCGCGACGGACTACTTCGTCAACGGCAGACGCCCCCAGATTGCGGCACTCGATACGCCCAAGAGCACGGGAGAGACCGTGGGCAAGGTCGTAGCAATAAACTCTGGCTGCTCCACCGTCGACATCGCCACCAAAGCCGAAATCGCCAACGGCGACGGCCTGGTGTATCTGACGCCCGAGGAAGAACTCGAAGGTCTGCGCGTCAATCGCGCCGAGCAGCTGCGTCCGGGCCTGGTACGCGTTTCTCTGCACGAACCCCTCAAACGCCACCCGGGACTCTTGCCGGGCGTTGTCGTCAACCGCAATAAAGACCATCGCTTTGAAAAGCTCCTTGCGCAGGAAAGTGCCGAACGTACGATTCCGGCCACTCTCGAACTCGTGGTTCGCAGCAATACTTTGGAACTGACCGGCAAAACGCTTGAACTTTCCGCAACGGTTCGTCTTGACGGTCCCGTACAGCCTGCCCGCAATCCTCAGGCGCTTGACAAGCTCAAGGCTTCTCTTTCGAAAGCCGGCGGCACCGTTTTTCAGATAACCGACATCACCGTTACGGCTGAGGGCGGCCCGGACATTCCTTTCGTCCCTGTTTCCGTATTGAATGGTCTGCGCCGCGACTGTCTTGAAAAACTGGCGCGCACCATCTGCGACACACACCCGCGTTTCGGTCGGTTGCCCGCAACGGTCTCTCCGATTGAGCCGTTCGAAGGCAAATTTCTCGACTTCCGCGCCAATGCAGCCAATGTCTGCGCCATAGCCTTTTATAAGGAACACGGTGCAAGCCGCGTCAACAATGCCTTTGAAACGCTTCTTCAAGCAGGCAACACCCCTGATCTTCTTTCGGCCGCCTTGATGCAATGCCGCCATTGCGTGCGCCACACGCTCGGTTTGTGCCCAAAGCAGTATGGCAAAGATCCGATCAAAAAGGAGAGGTTCAAACGAATGAACGGCGGACGCATGAAGCCTCAGCCTCTGATTTTGACCGCCTCGGGAGGCACGCGTCTTCTGGCGCGCTTTGACTGCCGCGCCTGCGAAATGACAGTGTCGCTGATACCCAAGAACATGTCAGCCGAAGAACTCAAAGGTCTCGCCGATACGCAGTGCGCAACCTTGAATTAACCTTTTTGCGTTAGCATTGTCGGCTTGAAGCACCTAATCCACTTTTTATCCGTTTCCATGAAATCGATTTTTGCCAAGGCCTTTGCTGAAGCGGCTATCCTGCTCACCTCGCATACGCTTGCCGCCAAGACATTTGCGGCATTCTGGAGCCGGGTGTCGCCGAAACTGGCCGAAGGCGTCGGCTACTTCGAAAAGCATGACAGCGCCGGACTGGAAGCGGACAAAACGTTTCTGGAGCGCATCACGTTTCGTGATCCGGAAATCACGCGCATCGTCGACGGCTGCCTGAAGGAATTCCTACACTCCGATGTGCTGATGCTCATCTCCAACGTCCAGAAAATCGAAGACAGTATCCGTGCGCGCCAAGAACAAATTAACGCCTGGAAACTGGCGAGTATCGCTGCCCCTTCCACGTCGCTTTCGCCCCTGAAAATGACCCGCTCGGCTCTGGCTCGCCGCATCGAGCGTGAACGGCAGGCCATCGACACCGACAGAAAACGCATTGCAACGCTCAAAACCGAAACGCTCGCGCGACTGGAGCAAGACGGCATCGGCATGACGCCCGAGCAGCTCGACGGAATCCTCTACTCGGCCGAGGGTACGGAACTCGCGCAGGTCATGGCCGTTGCGGAAAACATCAAAGCCATTGAAAAAAATCTGGCGCAGTCGCTTAAAGGGCCTGACGCCGGTCCCGAACAGATCAAGGCCTATACGGGCTTTTTGATGATGAGCTACCGCGTCTACATCGAAGCGATCGAGCGCACAATGCGTAAGATTGAGACGGTGTATCTGCTTGAGCTCGGCGAGATCATCGATGAAGCTGACAGCATGATGCGTGAAGCCGACGAACTGAGTCGTCGCTCCTCCAAGACGGTGGAAATTGCTCAAAACAATCTCGACATCAATGCGCGCACCATCAATCTCGCGCAGCTCTACGAAGATCATCTCAAGAGCCGTTGGGTGGCGCTCGATACGCTCAAGCGCGAGATGCGACTCAATTTTGCTCTGGCGCGCAACACCTTCCGCACCATTAAGGTGGGAGGCGAGCTCATTGAAGTGATCAAAGCCGGCGAAAAGGATCTCGAAAGCATCTTCTCGTTTGAACCGCCCAAGCTCGAAGCCTTCTATGACAAAGAACTGCGTCGGGAATTCGATTCACTCACCGCTCGACTGAAGTCCGCGAAAGCTGCTCGACGATAAGTTTGCTATCGTAGTAGGGTTAACGCTTCAGATTTGTCGTCGTCGAGACTGCCATGTTCTCTGTGCTTTCCGCCGTTTTGGAACCCTTCCTCCTGATCGCCCTGGGTTACGCCCTTCGAGGCACCAAACGGTTCGGAGCCAAGGAGTTGTGGGACGGCGTCGAAAAACTGGTGTTTTGGGTGTTGTTCCCGCCTCTGCTCTTTAACAGCGTGGCGCACGCCAAACTCACCGGACTCGATACCGCGGAATTTCTGCTATTCGGCACGCTTGCGATGGCTACCGGCATCTTCATGGCCAAGGCCGTGAGCAAGATGGCTCCCGCCGATCCCATGACAGACGCATCCGTGCGCCAGACAGGCTACCGCTTCAACTCATATATCTGCTTTGCTCTTGCCCTCAACATGTACGGTCAGGAAGCGCTCGCTTTGGTGGCGCTTCTCACCGGCATCTGGGTGCCGATCTCCAACGCCATTGCCGTGGCTGATCTCTCGTACGCAGCCAAAACAGGCGGCAAGACAAGCGTCGGCAGCATCGTCAAGTCGATTTTCACCAATCCGCTGATCGTCTCGACGCTGGCAGGACTTTTTGCCAACATCCTTTCACATCTGACGGGATTTCAGGTTCCCAATTTCATCACAAAGATCTTCTCGTCCCTGGGTTCCGCCTCAATGGCTACGGCACTGCTTGCCATTGGCGCGGGGCTGGCCGTTGAAGATTTCGCTCGTTATAAGAAGCTCATTGCACTTTCGACCATTCAGCGTCTGATCGTTCTGCCCGCCGTAGCGCTAGCAGTTGCAGTAGCCACAGGCCTTGCCGATACACAGACGGCCGCATTGATGTGTTACGCCGTGGTGCCGACGGCCAACTCATGCTACATCATGGCGGCTCGCATGGGCGGCAATGGTCCGGTCGTAAGCGACCTCACCAGCGTTGAAGTGCTCGTGAGTCTAGCCACCATTCCGATGTGGTGCATGGCACTGCAAGCGTTTGTCTTCTAGCAAGAAAAGTAGTCAGGTCTTCGCAAGAGTTCTGAGATACGCTTCAAGCGCCGGTAGAACCGCTTGATCTCCCTCGCGGTTCAATGCCTTCTTAACCTCTTCAAACGGCATCAGTGAAACGGCCTGCGACTCCCAGCCGGCAAGTGCAGGAGAGCCGGCTACGCGTCGGGCAAGAAAATACCGCGTCACAACGATGCGACGGGGTACGTCCACGAGAAAAGCATAAGGCTCCACCAGAAGACCAGCTTCCTCCCACGTTTCCTTTGCGGCGTTTTGCGCAAGCGACAGCACCGGCTCAAGGCGTCCTTTGGGAAAAGTTGCCTTGGTGCCCATAAATTCGTTTGTGGGATGCACAATCCAAATGCGCCGGTCTGGTTCAATAACAACGCACCCGGAGGTGGCGCGAAAGCCCGGCGGCATAACGAAGTCAGGTTCTCCCTTTACGGCATCGGGCACGACATCGCGCCAATACCAGGGATTCTCATCCGGAATACCCGGATTGCCGGTTAGTGCGAGACCATTGAGAGCTGACGGCAAATCAGGCTCTGCCGTACGGGAAAGCGTGGCCGTGCAACGCGAATCAAGCCAGGTGTCTCGGCTTGTCGGCTGCGTGGGATGCGCCACCACGACAGGCTTGCCGTTTTCGTCCAAGCATGGATGTAAGACCGTCGTCATGGCGCCGAACAGAGCTCAATACTCAGAAGACGTAATCGGCCTGCAGCTGGAAAGCGTGCGATTCACGCCCCTGTTCGCTACCGAGATACCGGTAGCCGGCGTGCAGCGTGCCCTTACCGGTCGTCCAGGCAAGACCTACCATACCGCGGTAGAGCGTATGGCTGCCGGTAAGCGTTTCTTCAAAAAGCTCTCCGGCGCGGGAGGCTTCAATTTCGGCGTCGCCTGCCGTGCGGATTACCGCAAAGTCGATCTGCGGACGCAACTTCATGCCGTTTTCGAACTCGAACGTATAAGCGGCGTTAAGACCGATCGGGAACTGCCAGATGTTGGCGTTGTCGAGATTCCAGTCGCCGTGGTGACGAGGGCGGAACATCGTGTATTCGATCTTAGCGTAGGGCACGAGGTCAAGGTTGCCGATTTCGATGCCGTAGCGGGCGGCGGCGTCAAACGTCCAAAGATTGGCGTTGGTTTCGTAGGCCATGCCGCCCATGTCGGAGTCACCCGACATATAGATCCACCCGGCCGAAAGCGCCAGATTCAAACCACCGAAGTTGCGCTGACCGAAAGCTGAAATACCGAAAATATCGCCTTCACCGTCGGCTTTGGCCGATACCCCACGACTCTCGGTATCGGCTCTTGCATAGGTGTACACTACCCCGAAGAAAGCTTCGCCCAGTCGTATATCAGCACCGAGATTGACGACAGCGAGATCGTTTTCAAAACCGGCATTGTTGACCATGGTATCCGCCTCGTCACTTGCGGCTTTGAGATCAAGCCAGATTGAACCGCCGTCGGCGCGGGAGGCATCTGTCACTGCTTGCGTCATGCGTTCATCGGCGCTTTCACGAACCGTGCGAGCTGTTTCAAAAGCGGAAATCGCCAACCCCGAACTCACGAAGGGCGAAGCAACAGAAGAATTTGCCGTCATGGCGGCGGCAATGGACAGACCGGTGATGAAAAGCGGTTTGAGATACATAGGTGCAGCAAAACCGAAAAGTTGTAAGTCGATAACCATAAATCAGGGCAACGTTTGAGTTTAATCTCTTTGACACGTTGCCACCTAATTCCATTTTTTAAACTGCGCCTCCTGCGGTCACTTTGCAACACTCGTTTTTACTTCACGACCTCGTATGATCAACACGCATTTGTATTGGGTCTTTCTTCTCGTTGCCATTCCCACAATCCTCTCCCCTGGTCCTGGGGTGCTCATGTCGCTTACCAATTCCATGCGCTACGGCCTTAAATCGGCTCAACCCGGCATCGCTGGTGTTGCTTCCGGCACGCTTGTGGTGGGGTTCGTCTCCGTCACCGGTTTGGGCGTCATCATCGCGACATCCGAAACTCTTTACGGTGCCATTCGCGTGATGGGCATCCTTTTTCTTCTCTATCTGGGTTATAAGAAATTTCGCGCCAAGCCCTTCGCCATTCGACTTGCGCACATCGAAAACGAGGAATACGCCGACACTCCGGTTGAGAACGTCAACAAAAAGAACCTTTTTATCGAAGGCGTTCTGCTGCAAATCAGCAATCCCGCACTGATTATTTTTTATTTGTCCCTGTTTCCGCAGTGCATCGATAAAACACTGACTTATTGGCCGCAAGTGACCATTCTCACCCTGAACTACGCCGTTCTGGTCTGGATTATTCATTCCATGTACGGATGGTTGGGTTCGTGGGCTGCGGGCACCTTACTGAAGCCCAGCGCCGCCGTCTGGATCAATCGTGTGGCCGGCGTCGCCTACTGGCTGCTCGGCATTGCCTTCCTTTGGCAAATGTTCTCCAATTGGCACGCCTGAGATCAATTCCTGGTGAGATCGCACGTGTCGATGCCATAACACGAGAATGATTCTCGATTAAAGGCGAGTTTATGGCATTGACTTTTGAATCCGGTCTTGACAGTCTGATGCATTTCGTGGGCCTCAAAGGCGAGGAGGCCTACCATGCCAATGCCGCCGATCCTTTGCATGCCGCCTTTCGTGCCAAAGCTGCTGTCCACGCCGGACCAATGGGTATGCCGATGATATGGGCTCTGGCACGCGGCAAACTCGATTCTCTATCCAACCGCAAGCGCGAAGGCAAAGCGCTCGCATACATCCATGTGCCTTTTTGCCAGACACGCTGCCTCTACTGCATGTTCTATCAGAACGCCTATACCGACGAACTGGCCGATCGCTATACGGATCTCCTGATCAAGGAAATGCAGATTTGGGCCGACCGCCCAGTTCAGAAGGAAGGAGACATCTGCGCGCTTTATCTCGGTGGCGGCACACCGAGCGCACTTTCTGCCGCCAATCTGAGCCGCATCCTGAAGGCCGCTCACACCTACCTGCCGCTGGCTGCCGATTGCGAAATCACGCTCGAAGGTCGCATGCACGACATGACAACCGAGCGACTCGATGCTGCTGTAAAAGGCGGTGTCAACCGCGTTTCTCTGGGCGTACAAACTTTCAACGACGAGATTCGTCTGGCCATGCAACGTCTGGACGACAAGGACGAAATGGTGAAGCGCATTGAGTTGCTCGCGCAGTACCCGCAGATCGCAACTGTTATCGACCTGATCTACGGCTTTCCGATGCAAACGGAATCCGTCTGGGAAAACGATGTGCGCACCGCCGCGTCTCTTCCTTTGGACGGTGTCGATTGCTATCAACTCAACCTTTTTCAGAAGTCGCCGCTTGCCAAACGCATCGAAGCCGGAAAGATGCCGCCTGCCGCAACGCTCGCTCAGGTCGCCGATCAATTTGCCGCTTCGGACGCCATTCTGAGCGCCGATCCGAATTGGGAACGCATCTCCAACACCCACTGGCGACGCACGCCCAAGGAGCGCAATATATACAACTCACTGGGTAAAGGCGCCTGTGATTGTCTGGCATTCGGTTGCGGAGCGGGCGGCAAACTTTTCGGACACGCATTCATGCAGGAGCGCAATCTCGCGGCTTGGGAAAAACAGGTGATGCGAGGTGAAAAGCCAGTCTTTGCTTTGATGAAGCCCACGGCAAATTGGCACTTGTTGCGCACAGTCGCCTGTGCAGTGGAAAACGGCCCGTTCAACCTCACGGAAATCGGAGCCTCGTTCGGGAAGGACGTCGACAGTGCAGCAGCCTCTTTGCTCGAACAGTGGATTGCGGCCGGATTGCTCGAAAAAAGCCAAGACACCTACTACCCGACCGTTGCCGGAATGTTCTGGCACGTCACAATGGCGCAATTTTTGGTCAATGTCATTTCGAAGCGATTGCGAGCGGAAACGTGATTTCTTTTGGATTCAGAGCCGTAGACACACAAAACGAATTTTCTGCCCAGAATTAGCGGTCAATCTCTTGCACAATCGCAAAAGAATGTGCATAATGCGCATTCTCCGATTCAGGAGAACACACAATTTGATCTGTAAAACAGAGACCGCGGAAGGATGGCAGAGTGGTTGATTGTACCGCCCTGGAAAGGCGGCATGTCCGTTTAGGGCATCGAGGGTTCGAATCCCTCTCCTTCCGCCAGAATACCCAACCCCGTAGAACTCAGGTTCTGCGGGGTTTTTCTTTTACTTGCCCCGTAAATCAAGGCTTTCAGCGTGATTCTGTTCCAGTCAATTCCATTCACCTCACGTCAACTCGCTTCAAAAAATGCCAGAATTGCCACTGCAAATGGCATACAAACTGGCATACATGGAGGTTTTCAAGTGCGAAAACTTGGACAGATTGACGTTCGCAAGCTTCCGGATGGAGCTCACAGCTTTGGCGAAGGTCTCTATCTTTTAGTAAGAGGTGACTCCCGAACGTGGTCTCTGAGGATTCAAGTCAAAGGCAAGCGAACTTTCAGGGGGCTGGGCTCGGCTTATGAGGTCACGCTGACACAAGCCCGTGTCGAAGCTGCCAAGCTCAAGGTCGAGATGAAGGAAGGCGATACTCGCACGAAGCGAGAAAAGGCGGCTGAAGAGCGTGCGCAAAAAACCGGTAAGCCAACTTTTGCGGACGTGTGGGAGGATGCCGTCAAGGCACGTGAAGCTGTAGCGCGGTGGAAGACTGAGGAGCAAGGCCATCAGTGGCGTCAGTCTATCAGTGACTACGCTCTGCCGACCTTGGGAAAGCTTGAGGTAGCGGAAATTTCGCGCGAGGATGTCCTGCGAGTTCTTTTTCCGATCTGGGAGACTAAGACCGAAACCGCCAGTCGGTTGCGTGCGCGTCTTGAAATGGTTTTTGACTGGTGTATCCGGCAGGGCTTGCGCGAGAAAGAGAACCCGGCCCGGTGGCGCGGACAGCTTGCCTTTGATCTTCCGCCGAGAAGCAAAGTCCAAAAAGTCCGTCACTTCCGAGCTGCATCTGCTCTGGAGCTTCAGGCTATTGCCCCGCGCCTTATGAACTCAATCTCAGGTAAATGCACTCTCTTCGGCATTCTCACGGCTTCGAGAGTGCAGGAGTTCGTCAAGGCCAAGTGGTGCGAGATCAACCTCAAAAAGCGTGTGTGGATTGTCCCGTCCGAGCGTCGTAAGGACGGCAAGCCTGATCCTTTTATGGTGCCGCTTTCAGACCAAGCCATTTACATCATAAAGTCAATCGAGCGCCGAAATGAGTACATCTTTAAGGGATTGACAAGCGCCCATTTAGCCCCGGATACACCTAGATCGATGCTTCGCTTGTGTGTATCTTCAGAAGTCACCATGCACGGATGCCGCTCGACTTTCCGCGACTGGTGCGCGGAGCAAGGCGTCGATCAGGTGATCGCCGAAAGATGCCTCATGCACAACTCGGAAAGTAAAGTTGTCCAAGCCTATCAACGCTCAGACCTTCTTGAGCAGCGCCGCCCGGTCATGCAGAAGTGGGCGGATTTCATCTGCGCGAAGTGTGAAGCGCTTCGCGGCTCATCGACTCCATCGTCTTGACTCTCATGAAGTACAGCCGCCGCCAGCGGTAGAAGGACTCGCGTCCGACACCATGCCGGCGGCACAGATCTTCAACACTCACACCGCGAGCAAACTCCTTCAAAATCTTCTGTCCTATTTCGTCCGTGATCTTCATGCTCTTCTCCATAAAAAAGCCCCATTTGACGGGGCAAACAGGGCGATTTTGATCTATCTCAAAACTTGATTGATTATATGAACAATCATGTTGATAAATCTTGATTTCTCATATTAGAATTCAAGTATCAAAAGCAGAAACACCTCTTCTGAGGAGAAGACAAAATGACAAAGACCATCAAGCTCTCGGCCATCATCGAATCCGCTAAGCTCTGGGAAAAAGACGGAAAGTCCCGCTACTACCTCAACGCCGAAGCGGTTGCTAAGGCTCTCGGCTTCACGTTCGAACGCTATGGCACCGGCAGCGTCAAGCGCGCTGCTTTCGCAGGCGAGAAGATCTCGAACTCCGAAATGACTCGCGTCCTTTCGGCAATTTCCGGCTACTATGACAACGTCGCAAAGAAGTTCGAAGCCGATTGCTTCCTCGCAAAAATTGCTGAATATGGTATCCAGATCGAAGACGACGTGAACGTCGAAGAGACTGAAGAACCCGAGACGCCCAAAGAAGAAGTTCAGCACTCTGAACACGGCGGCAAGCGTGAAGGCGCAGGCCGCAAGACGACGGGACACATCAACGTCTGCATCCGGTTGAGCGAGCAGCAAAGAGCTCTCTTTAACGAGCTGGGAGGAAGCGCATTCTTGCGCAAAGTCCTTGAAAAAGCCGCAGCCGGCAAGCTGAAGATCTAAGGAGGGAGCCATGACATACACCATCGCTAAGATCCTCGCAGATTGCCAGGCTTCCCCCAAACGCGAAATTGATCGACTGGAAACGTACCTCGAAACGCCGATCTATATCCTCGACACTTGGAACGTCATTAAGACCCTTAAGATGATCGACGTGCTGAACTCGTTCTCTTCCGTCGTCAACACTCCGATGGGAACTCGCTTCGAGTTTTTTTATGAAGACGGCGCAGTGCGCCAGTGGTTCGGTGATCGCGTTATGAAAGTCAAGGAGACCGATCCTGCACGAGGCTACATTCTGCTGCTCGACTTCGCGCTGAAAGACCTAGATGACAATGCTCACGTCACATGGTCTTGGGACAAAACTGACCTTGAGGAGCTGCTGGAGGAACAGGAATGAGTGCTTTTTCAAGGCTTGAGGCCGTTTCTAAAAAGTGGCCTTACGTCTTCGACCTGATCGACATCTTTGTCAAAGCCAAGCATGAAGGCGAGTACGCATGGCCTGACTGGTGCTTCATGCCTGTCAGTGCTTGGCTAGCCATAGCCGAGCGCTGGCACGAAGGTGAAGACCGCATGGAAACCGTTAGTCGCATGGCTGAAATTGTGGCTCCTTGCACGTGGAGGTACACGCAAGGGGTCTATGAGTTCGACCCGGATGTGTACACAGAGCTGATGGCATCAGACTTTACGGGCAAGCTCCCCAGCGAGTCGCTGCTGCGACTGCCCGAATGGTGCGTCTATATCAAGACGCCGCTTTTGGAGGACGCAGGCGGTGAAATCGAGGGATTTTTTGCCTTTTTAGAAAGTGACTACAACACTGGTCGCAAAGAGCTTCGCATGTACTTGGATAGGGTTGGACGCGAGACGATGGAGCCGATCGTGCTCCATCTCGGAGAATGGACTCTTGACGAGTCAATCGAGCGGATGATCGAGGTTGCCATCGATAACATCAAGCGCCAGGGCATGGACGCCGACTTTCTGGATGCGAAAGCCGAGTTCGACCACATGCGCTCTCTGGCAAAGCAGCTCCTGCCGCTCGTGCTGTACCTATGCACCGATGAGCCGGAAGTCGAAGACCGAGCTATACCGGACTGGTTGCCGCACAATCCCATGCCGAAGAAGGTGCGCGGAGATTTCCGTATGATGCCGGCCAAAAAACCTCATCACTACATGCTCGGATCTAAGACCGGTGCCGCACTTCGCAAGGCTCGAAGAGAAGCTTTCGAGCATGAACCGACAGGCCGCACGGTATCCCCGCACATCCGTCGCGCACACTGGCATGGATACTGGACTGGCCAGCGCAAAGGTGCAAACGCGGCACATCAGAAGTTCGTGCTGAAGTGGCTCCCGCCGATCATCGTGCGCGGAAGCAGCACATAAAAAAAAGATTGGGACGGCGCAGAGCCGTCCCTTTTTCATTTGTAGATCCTGGCTAAGGCGTCGTGCTTTCCTGAGAGTCTTTGAGAAAGCTCTGCACCCTCAGAAGCCAGTCCCGAACCCTCATAGAGTAGTCCGACACAGCGGTCGAGTCGCTCTGCAAAATGCTTGCAGGAACTTGCACCGGCTGCGGGCAGTCGCTTGCGATAATGGTCGGACTGGACGCGCACCCGTTCAAGCTCAAGGCGCAGAGAGCCGCTATCGGCGCGGCTTTCAGCCAGTTCAGCCTTGCGCTTTTCGACCTCATCCCACGCCTGTGAGAGTGCTTCAGATTGCTTGCGCTCATTTGCACGATGCTCCTTTTCCTTCTCTGCCAAGGCCATCGCGTGCGACGCCTTCAGCTCATCGATGTCGGACTGATACAAAGCCGCCGCGAAGCGGTAGCCTCCGAAAAAAAGAGCGGCTGCCGCAATGGCAACCGACCCGATCTTGATCCAAGTGCTCATCACTGCACCTCACCGATGCATCGCTTGTACTCTGACGCCCGTCGATCCACGAGTCCTTTGAGGCTCTTGCCGCCCGAAAAGTGCCAGCGCTTGATCTCCTCGCAAGCCCCTCGGTAGTCGCCTGAGTTCAGCTTTTGGACAAGGGTGGAACCGCAAAAGCTCGTTCGCCCGATGTTGTAGGCCAAGCTCACGTAGGCATCGAACTCGTAAGGCATCAAGGGCACCGTCACGCAAGAACGCACGGCATCCTCGGCTACTCTCACATCGGACTCCAGCCGATTTAAAGCCTCGGGCACGCTGATCGTGTCCCCCAGCTTCACCCCCTCGGTGGATCCGAAGCCGATTGTCGGCACGTCTCCCGGCACAGGGATGTAAGCCTCACCTTTGAAGCCCTCCCAAGTCGCGATGCTGATCAAGCCTGCGGCCGTCAAAGACAAACCGCCGACGATTATCCTCTTAAGCATCATCCTCTCCTTTGGCCTTCCGGATCTTGTCGGCTACGGATGTGTCTGCGACCTGGCGGACCAGCACCTCTTGTTTTCGAGGTCGCCACATCCGGTAGATGAGCCGAAAAGCCTCTATAGCTTTCGGAAGAGCTCCGATCAGCATCACAAGTACGTAAGCCGCCGTCAGGATCGTCACCCACGACTCAAGCGGAATTCCTGCGACCACAAGGGCCGAGACTCCGACACCTGGGGCCGCTTTAGCCGCTCCGCTTGCCGTTCCTGAAAAGACCGGCATGACCGCCTTTTTGATCCACTCTGTCGTGCTTCCTTCACACATCACGCCTCCTCTCGGCCAGACCCTTTAAAAGGGTTGAAGTAGATCCAGTGCGGGCAGTACGGATCCGATGCCACATCTCCCCACATCTTCCAGCCCGCGCCGATCCGGACGCACTTCCAGTGTCCAAAGATCTGGTAGTGATAGACGTAGTAGATCTGCCAGCAGATCAGATTGCCATCGCGCTCCATGTACCACTTGCAGAGTCCGCTCACGCCGGACGTATCGCCAACCTCCGGATCTCCTTCGTGCCAAGTTAGGTCGCCCGGCTGATAGTGGACGCCCAAGACGTAGTAGTTGAAGCCGTAAGCACTGTTCCGGAAGAGCCAAGCCGCCCGCCGCGCCCACGTCCAGAAGACGCCATCACGAGGCCAGCGCTCCCGATGCCCGGCATCGCCGTCACAACTGTTGTCTGGCGTCTGAAACGGCCAGAGCCAGTCCGGAAGCCATCCGTCTTCTTTGACAAAGCACGCGAGGACTGGGGACAGTAGCTTTGCGAAAAGCTCAAACGGGATTCCGACAAAGAGGAGTAAGAACCACTTGACGTAGACCATTTACAGCCCCCACACCAAGTAGCCGACACCAAGGCCGATGAGCACACCCGCGACCGTACCGACGATGCCCCAAAAGGCTCGCAACTGGCGGCGCGCCGTGTCCGGATCCGTGGTCGCGGTCTCGGCCCACTTATCCTTGGCCTCATCGAGCTTTTCCTCAATGTCGAGGCCAAGTTCCTTGGCTTCAGCCTTCATCTTCTCGATCAGCTCGTCAAGCTTGGTTTTGTCGATGCTCATACCTTTTCCTCCAAAAGAAAGCCCCTCACACGGAGGGGCTCACATCACTTTGTTTTTGCCTTCTCGGCCTTTTCCTTCGCAGCCTTCTGCCGCAGCTGGATGGCACGTCGTGCGCATCCTTCACGTGTGCAGATGCCTTCGGCATCAAGCTCAGCCCCGCACGCGGGGCAATAGCGCTTCTCCGTCATCTCAAACTCCCGTCAAAGTTTTGAACTGCTCCTTCAATGCGGCCGCAGTCTCAGTGTCATCCATCATCATGGCCGTAGCCATGCGGTCTTTCAGGCTTGCCACCTGGCGATCGAAGTCCGCCAGCTCGGCATCGATGGCCTGGGCGTCGATCTCTTCCTGAGGAATCTTCTCGACGATCCACTCCAAAGCGTCGCCGCGCTTGATGCGATAGCCCTCGGTCGTTCCGTACTTCTGGACAAGCGCTCGCATCTCCTGATCGTGCGGTGTCTGGCTCTTGTGCGAGACCACGATGCCGACAAGCTCCTCTGCCGAAGTCGGCTTTTTTTCGGCTTTCCAAGCCGCTCCGTCCCACTTGAAGAAGTTAGCCTCAAGGTCTGCGCCTTCCGGAAGAGCCACCTTCGTGGCCTTCGGAGGAAGGCCGACACCTTCACGAACTTGATGATGCGTGGCGCCAATGAGGTAGCCGGCATCGTCATATCGGTAAATGACTTCAAATTCCATGAAATCCTCTCTTTCGACTAAAAAAATCGCGGCATTGAAGCCGCGGGAAAACCGTTATTCAGTATCAGACGGCCATGGTCTGACTCTCAAAGTCCAGCCGTCCGGCACTAAGTCCTGGGTCTTGCGCATCTCACATGGCGGCCGTGTCACAGACCTCGCACTTGGACATTGGCCAGAAGTGAGTCTCATGCAGGCTCGCCAGATCGCCAGGCGCAAGCGCAAGGAGCTCGGCCAAGAACCGCCACGTGGCTACACACTGCGCGACGCTTGGGCGCTTTGGAAGAACCTCAAGCGCGGCCGCATCGTGTCTTATCAAGACGAAAAGCGCCGCATGGAGCGCTACATCATCGGACCGCTCGGTGGCCGACAGATCGATGAGATCACCGCTCCGCTCGTCATCCAGACAGTCAAAAGCATCGAGCGAGCCGGGCACCAAGCGACCTTGAAGCGCGTCCTTATGCGCACGCGCGAAGTCATGGACTTGGCCGTCTGCGCTGGGTACATCCACCACAACCCCATAGATCGAGTCTCGCGTGTCTTTGCGGCCCCGATCGTCAAGCCCATGCCGTCCGTGCATTGGCGCGAACTGCCCCGCGTTATGGAGATCGTCAAGTCAGCATCTCGTCGCACTCAGCTCCTTTTCGCTTGGGCGTGCCTCTCGCTTTTGCGTCCCATCGAGACCGTCAAAGTCCGCTGGGACTGGATCGATGGAGACGTTCTCACGATTCCCGCCTCAGAGATGAAGAAGTCCCGCGAGCATCGCCTGCCCATGCTTCCGATCATGCTCGACGTCCTCCAGGCCGCCAAGTCAGAATCACCACATCCCAAATCGCCTTTTATCTGGGCGGGCCGTGTGTCCGGGCGACACATGAGCGAGCAGACTTTGGCCAAGTTCTTCCACGACACCGAGCTCAAAGGTCGTCTCGTGGCTCACGGTATCCGATCCATCGGCCGCAGCTGGATGGCCGACCACGATGCGCCTTTTGAGGCCGCCGAGGCGTGCCTGTCGCACGTGGCCGGATCCAGTGTTTCAAGAGCCTATCAGCGGTCAGACTACCTCACGCAAAGACGGTCTCTCATGGCCTCCTGGTGCTTTTATGTCTCTGACTGTGCCCGAGAAGTCGAATTCTTGCCTGACATCTTCAAGGCTGACAGCGCGTAATGCGTTTACCGCTCAATCTTTCGAATGGGGGCTGGCACATGCCGAAAGCTCCTCAATTTTCGACACGTCAACCGCCATTCGGAAGATCCGAACATCACAGG
>ERZ791826.449-NODE-449-length-39066-cov-4.190100_pt1 | contig 39066 bp, 28 predicted proteins | sample MGYA00510297_ERZ791826 | MGnify/ENA primary metagenome ERZ791826 (study PRJEB30046, sample SAMN00792004) | human gut metagenome | study: EMG produced TPA metagenomics assembly of the A metagenome-wide association study of gut microbiota in type 2... | reverse complement strand
ACGAAAAATTTGACGACGCATCTGTCGCACAATCTTTGTGCGGTATTGCCCAAGAGATAATTTGAAAGGAAGTGCCATTATGATCAAAAAGTATGTATTCGGAACACCGTTCCCTACCAATGCTGTTGTCACAGAAATGGAAACCGCAAAGGACAAGCTGCCGTTTCTGGAAACTGACAATCAGGGAACTTTTAACTATGCCCTTTCTGAAAATGATATTGTATACGGTCTGGGCGAACAGATTCGCGGTATCAATAAGCGAGGCTGGCAGTATGTGAGCTGGAACTATGACAATCCCAACCACCATGAGGATACTCGTTCTCTTTATGGCTCTCACAACTTCATTCTCATTCGCGGTGATGTGACATTCGGAGCATTCTTCGACTATGCCGGAAAAATGGAATTTGACATCGGCTATACTCGGCGGGACCTGATGCAGATCAAGGCGGCAAAGAATGATCTGGTAGTTTATATCATCACTGGTGAAAATGAAAAGGACATTGTCAAGCAGTTCCGGAAAATCATCGGCAGAAGCTATATTCCTCCGTTCTGGGCGTTCGGTTACGGTCAGAGCCGTTGGGGTTATAAGACCGAGCAGGACATTCGCGAGGTCGCAAAGCGGTATCAGGCTGCTGGTATTCCGCTGGACAGCATTTATCTGGACATTGACTATATGGAACGCTACAAGGATTTTACCGTGGACACTGAGCGTTTTCCGAATCTGAAAGCTCTTGCGGAAGACATGAAGCAGCAGGGTATTCATCTGGTTCCGATTATCGATGCCGGTGTAAAAATTGAAAAAGACTATGATGTTTACGAGGAGGGCGTACAGAATAACTACTTCTGTAAGAATGCAGAGGACGGCGATTTTGTCGGTGCTGTATGGCCTGGTCGGGTGCATTTTCCGGACTTCCTGCAGCCCGATGCCCGTAAGTGGTTCGGTAAGAAATACGCCGTTCTGACAGAACAGGGTATTGACGGTTTCTGGAATGATATGAACGAACCGGCAATTTTCTATACCGAAGATCGTCTGGCAGACACTTGTGCAGAGATTGAAAAACTGACTTCCGGCAACATGGGCATTCAGGAATACTTCGCATTCACCGGCATGGTGGCAGGACTGAACGGCAATATCGGTGACTATGACAAGTTCTATCACAATGTAGACGGCAAAATGGTGAAGCACAGTGAAGTACACAACCTGTATGGCATGAATATGACTCGCTCTGCCTTTGAGGCATTGCAGGAGATCTGCCCTGAAAAGCGGACGCTGTTCTTCTCTCGTTCTTCTTATATTGGTGCACATCGTTACGGCGGCATCTGGCAGGGTGACAACAAGTCTTGGTGGTCCCATATTCTCCAGTCTATGCAGCAGCTGCCGGCACTGAATATGGCTGGCTTCCTCTTTACTGGCTGTGACACTGGCGGATTTGGCTGCGATACTACCGAAGATCTGATGCTCCGCTGGCTTCAGTATTCTCTGTTTACACCGCTGTTCCGCAATCATGCTGCAGACGGCACCCGTGAACAGGAACTCTATCGTTTTAACAATGTTGCTGCTGCCGGAGAAATGGTCAAGATTCGCTATAGTCTGATTCCGTATCTCTACAGCGAATTCCTGAAAGCGGCTCTGCACGACGAAATGATGTTCAGACCCCTTGCTTTCGATTTTCCGGAAGATGCTGAAGCAGCACAGGTGGAGGATCAGCTTTTCCTCGGCAATGAACTGATGATCGCTCCGATTTACAAGCAGAACGCACAGGGACGGTATGTTTACCTGCCGGAAGAAATGATGCTGGTACGTATGAAGTCTTACGACAACTACGAAACAGAGATTTTGCCGAAGGGGCATCATTATGTGCCGGTGGCTCTGGACGAACTGGTGTTCTTTATCCGGAACCAGAAAGCAATTCCGTTTGCAGAGCCGGCTGAGAGCACAGCAAAGACCGATTTGAGCACGCTCCGGCTGCTGGGATATGCTGATGCTTCTTATGAGTTGTACACCGACAACGGTGTTTCTCCCGATCCGGAAGACAGCATCTTGGTTTCTACTCTGTAATATCAGTTTTTATAAAAAGAAATATTGAAAATCCCGCTGTGCTGATTGTCTGCACAGCGGGATTTTTTTATGTTTGAGAAAAGGCGTTTTATTCTTCTGTACCGACAGTCATTTGCCGCCAACCGATTCCCAGCAGGAACCAGAACATTGGAGCATGGTAAATCAGGCTATCATTGAAAAATGCCATTAACGCATAAGATAACACTGAGAGCAGCAGTCCGGTGCGGAATGCGTCCCATTTTTCCTGCTTTCTGAAACACTTCCGGAAACCGCATACAAAGAACAGCACCAGTACACCCAGAATCAGCAGCATAGACGGAATTCCGGTATCCTGTGCCACTTGCAGATACCAGTTATGCGGTTTGTTGTACAAGGCGTACACGCCGAAGATGTTCAACAGTGCCGGCAAGTCATACTGATTCAGATAGAAAATTGTGGTGGCAGGACCGTGTCCCAGAATCCAGCAGTCCCGTAGTGCAGAAATGGTGTTTGCCCAGACAAATACTCGCCCGTTCAGATAGGGATAGCACTGCTGAAGAGATTTTGAACTGCTTACTTCCGGTACCTCTGTCAGCGGCGTTTGTCCTACGCCCATTGCAAGCCAGCTGCCGTCTTGCCGTACCACTTCCAGCGGCGTGGCATAGCCCATCAGAAAATCCAGTCGGTCAGACTGCACCTGCACCTGACAGTGTTTCAATTCCGGTTCAGCAAAGGAGCAAGTCATGCCATCTGCATCGATTTGCGGGGTGACTTCTGTGCCGTTGCAGGTGAATGTCAGTTCCTGCGGTGTCAGATTGTTTCCCGCGGTAGCCACACTGAATGTGGTGTTCGCATTTTTTACGGAAACGGTGTTTCCATTCAAATCGATAGATAGAATCCGGAAGGTTTCCTCCTGTGCCATACCGATCATGGTGTGCCGGAATTTTTCCGACAAAGTGTCACCGTTCCGGCTCCACAGGAATCCTACACTGCCAAAAACCACTGCGGCAGCAGTAACACCGCAAAGGCAACCTTTGACTAGTGGCTTCCAATTGGTGTGGAATGCCCAGATCAGCAGAAAGACAACTGTCAGACCAAAGCCCAGCAGAATCGCATTCATGACCTTGGAGAGCAACAGTGCCGTTGCCAGCAGAACCGCTGCCAGAATCTGTACCAGTAAACGTTTGGTAGTTCCCTCGCGGGTAATCAGCGAAACTACTACCGGTAAAAGCATTGCACAGTACATGCCGAGATAGTCCGCATTGCCAAATGTCAGTGATACAGCATCGCCAACGCCGACTGTTCCCTGCAAGCCGCCCAGAAATTGCACGATTGCACTATTGTAATAGCAAATGCCGGAGCGTTCCAGCAATGCCAATACGCCCAGTACAATAGAAAGCACCGTCAGACAGCTTTTTACAAAGTCCAAAACTTCTTTTCGGTCGATCCAGTACCATGCCGCCGTAAACACGACTACGTAACCTACCAGTGCCAGATAACCCTCGTACAACATGTAGATGCCCAGCCACGATTCTGTTGCATACTCTGATGTAATAGTGGACAGCAAGCCCAACAGCAAATAGAGCCCCAGCAGAATAAATACCACTGCCGTAAGACGGGTCATTGGCAATTTTCGCTTTGGGCGGAGTGCAATCTGCTCATAGCAAAACCAGATCACGCCGGCAGCCGCGATTCCCAGCAGGAAAAATTCCCGAAAGAGCTGTTCGAAATCGCTGTAGCCGCCGTCTCCCAGAAAATAGGCAGACCGCACTGCCTGTGGGATTTCTACCGTCAGTGACCTTGTGAGAAACGGGAGAATACACAGGCAGACCGCCAGTATTTTCCCCGGCAATGTCAGCTTTCGTGGTGATGTTGAAAGCGTGACGGACGTTCGATGTTTTTGTTCCATAGAAATTTTCAACCTTCTTTCTTCGAACCGATTTGTTTGTAATCGGTTTCGAGATTCCTTTCCACAAAATATGGTAGGCAATACCGTACAAAGTCGCCAGATGCTCTTTGTGCGGTATTGCCGGTATATATACGGAATTGCTGGAAAGAGCTGTTTCCTTAACCGCTTCATACAGCATTTCTTCTATTATAAAAGAATTCTGGCAAAAAGTCAATCTTTTCCTTGCAAAAATCAATGCAAATATTCCAGAATTGTCTTTGCAACGCCGTCTTCTGTGTGCGATAAGGTGATTCGGTCTGCTGCTTGTTTGCAGGCATCGGAAGCGTTTGCCACTGCGACACCGATTCCGGCATAGGCAAGCATTTCTGCATCATTGTCCGCATTGCCAAATGCCAGAATATTTTCTGCCGGTATGCCGGTTTGTTCTGACAGAAACCGCAGCCCATTGGCTTTCCCTGCTTCTGCATGGGCGATTTCCACCAATTCCGGTGTGGAAGATGTTACGTAAATATCAGCGATTTTCTGTTGCACCTGTACACGAAGCCGGTCTTTTTCTGCACATTCCGGACAAATCAAATCGATGCAGTCTATTTCATGTTGATGTTCCAGCAAAAATGCTGTCATATCGGCTACTGGTTTACGTGTTCGTTTTAAATATGCTTGCAGCGGTGCCGCCTGTCGGTACTTTTCCGGATTGTTCAGATATTCTTCCGGTGCGTACATCTGTCCGCCTATGCCGGCTTCTATCAGAAAAGTTCCTGCCGCTTGCTGCATTTTAAGCAGATCCAGAACTGCCTGCTCCGGCAATGTCCATGCACACAGCAGTTTTCCGGCAGGCAATTCGGAAACCGCTGCTCCGTTGGAGGTGACGGCATAACGAATACCAGCAAAATGACGGATTTTTTCCGGCAGTGCTGTAAAGGCACGCCCACTCGCTACAACAATGCAGATGCCCTGCGAAATTGCCTTTGTCAAAGCATCTTCCGCGGCAGCGGACAGGGTGCTGTCCGGCTGGAGCAGTGTGCCGTCCAAGTCCAGTGCAATCATTTGTACCATGAAAAAACCTCTCTCTGTTATTTTTGGGAAAAACCTTTCATATAGTATACCACACGATTATGTATTGCACATGAACACATGCCGGTACTGCATGAAATCGGAAAATGGAGGGAAGAACTATGTACCACAGCTGGAATTTGCGAAAACTGCTTCGATATATTGCCTTTGATATGGCACTGGTGCTTGCGGCAATTCTCCTGACGCGGGCAGGCAGACAACACTTTGCAGCGGTGGACAGTGCCGGGGGTGTTTCCTTGCCGGTGCTGATGTACCACAGCATTGCACCAGTGCCGGAAACCCAGTATTGCATTTCTCCGGAAACGTTGGAATCCGATCTGCAATATTTACAGGATCATCACTACACAGCAGTATCTCCGGAAGAATTGATCGCCTATACAGAGGGTACTGGTGACTTGCCGGAGAAGCCGGTGCTGCTGACATTTGACGACGGCTTATATAACAACCTTAGTCTGGCACTGCCGTTGTTGAAAAAGTATGATATGTGTGCGGTGATTTCCGTTGTGGGCAGTTTTGCAGATGTCTATGCTCCGGACGCTCCTCACAACGATATATATTCCTATCTGACGTGGGAAGATATGCAGCAGTTAGAAGATTCCGGACGGATCACTCTCGGAAGTCACACCTATGACATGCATGAAAATGGCACCCGCAGGGGCTGTGCCAAAATGGAACAGGAAACGGAGGAAGCCTATCACGAAGCACTGTATACAGATCTTTCCATACTGCAAACGGAATTTCAGGAAAATCTACACATACAGCCTACAGTGTTTGCCTATCCCTATGGATTTGTCTGTCCGGAGAGTAAACCGGTGCTGGAAGAACTGGGCTTTCAGATTACGCTGACTTGTCTGGAAAAGCCGAACTTCATTACCAGAAATCCAGCGTGTCTATATGGCATCAACCGTTACAACCGATTTGGAAATTGCAGTACTGCGGAAATTATGAGGCAGATTCTGCCGGACGAAAAATAGGGAGGTCTTTCATTATGCACAGACGGTTTCATAAAAGGCGGTGGACGCTGACTTGCTTTCTGGCGGCAATGGTGATTCTGCCGACTGCTGCGGTTCTGCAAAAAGATAATGATGCACAAAATAAGTCTGCCGCACATGCCTATGCCGAAAAAGAGGGTGCTGCACAGTCTGTTTCATGGAATGTGGTTTCCGACGGCTATGGCTGGGAGGAAGAAACCGCACCAGTAGCAGCAGAAATTCCGGCAGAACTGCCGGAGCAAAAAGCCTCCGCAGATGCCGGAGAAAAGCCATATCCGGAAAGCTGGAATCTTAGTTCAGACACCAGTGTGCAACGTACCAGTTATGGCACGTATTCCGGCACACGGTTTTTCAGTTTGTTTTCCGCGGGGCAGGTACAGAACAAAACCAGTATTCCCAACAATACGCTGATTGCAGAGAGTACGGCAGCACCGGCATTCACGATCGAAACCAACGGCGAACCGCAGGTGTTGATTATGCATACGCACACGACAGAATCTTTTGAACCGTATGTGCGGCAAAATTTTGATCCGGCGTTCAACTATCGGACAACAGATCCGGCGTATAATATGGTGTCGGTTGGAGATGCTATTACTGCACAGCTGGAGGCTGCCGGCATTGGCGTGATCCACAATGCGACCATTCACGACTACCCTTCCTACAACGGTTCCTATGACCGCAGTGCTGAAACAGTCAGGCAGATTTTACAGCAGTATCCGTCTATTCGGGTGGTGCTGGACATTCATCGGGACGCAATTCAAAAGGATAACACGCTGATACAGCCGGTTGTGGAAATCAACGGCAAAGAATCTGCACAAGTGATGATTATTTCGGGGTGTGATGACGGTACGATGAACATGCCGAACTACATGCAGAATTATCACTTTGCCTGTCGGTTACAGGAAAATATGGAGGGCATGTATGCAGGACTGACAAGGCCAATTCTTTTTGATTACCGGCACTATAATCAGGATCTGACTACGGGCAGTCTGCTACTGGAAATCGGCACTCACGGAAATACGCTGGAACAAGCACAGTATGCCGGTGAACTGGTGGGAAAGGCTCTGGCTCAGACACTTTTGAAATTGAAAAAGGAATAAAAGCAACATGAAACAAACTCATCGCCGCCGTTGGAGGCGGCTTTTGCAAGGACTGTGTCTTTACGGATTGCTCTGCGGGTTTTTCTGGGCATATCTGACTGTGCAGACACGTTCACAAAACCGTATGACCCATACTCCCGCCGCTATGGCACAATTGACCATACAGCCGAACCAGACGGCATCACTTTGCCTTGCGACACAGGAGTATCGTTGGGAACTGCCGCGGTTGGATTCTCAGTGGCTCTGGCTGGCAGCACTGCCGGACACTGCCGGAAATGGTGCGATACTGCTTTGGCAACTGCTGACAGACTGGTAAGGGATCACTGCGTTTCCAGATTCTCTGAAAATTTTCTGTGAACATCTCGGATATTTCCGCAGAACCTCTTGCATTTATCCTGAGAATGTGCTATAATAAATAAGTCGTCAGACAAGATAGATACGATTCTGATGATGTTTTTCCGATATGCGCCTGTAGCTCAGCTGGATAGAGTGTCAGACTCCGACTCTGAAGGTCGTGCGTTCGAATCGCATCAGGCGTACCAATCCACCTAAGGTTTTACTTTAGGTGGATTTTGTTTTTATCAGCGTGCGGAAAGGAGTGCGTTTTATGCAGCGGCAGAATATTGACAGCGGTAACGCGTTCGACTGGGGAAAGACTTCTCAAGATTACGGAAAGTTTCGGGACATCTATCCCCCGTTATTTTATCAGAAAATAGTAGAGAGAAATTGCGGCACTGCCGGACAGGAAGTGTTGGACATCGGAACAGGAACGGGCGTTCTGCCCCCGAAATATGTACCGGTTCGGGGCACATTGGATAGGCAGCGATATTGCTCCAAATCAGATCGCAGAGGCAAAACGGCTTTCGACGGGTATGGAAATCTCCTATCTTGTTTCGCCGGCGGAGGAACTGGACTTTGCCGAAAAGCAGTTTGACTGCATTACTGCCTGTCAGTGCTACTGGTACTTTGACAATCAAAAAGCGTCTCCGGTATTTGCAAGGCTTCTGAAGCCGCACGGGAAACTATTTCTGCTCTGCATGGAGTGGCTGCCATATTCAGACAAGATTGCTGAAGCCAGCGAAAAACTGGTGTTGCAGTATAATCCAAAATGGAGTGGATCAGGAGAAACCAAGCACCCGATTTCCGTTGCATCGGAACTGTTGGAATACTTTGATCTGACCTATCACGAGGAATACGAATTGGACGTGCCCTTTACCCGCACCAGCTGGAACGGTCGTATGAAAGCTTGCCGCGGTATCGGAGCTTCGCTGTCGCCGGAAGAAATTGCGGCATGGGAAAAAGAACATTTGCAGTTGTTGGAGCGTATTGCACCGGAGGCATTTTCGGTACGGCATTATGCGGCAATTGCGGAACTGCGAAAGAAGTAAACATGCATTGGATACAAGCAAAAAACATCTTATCTGCCACAAATGGTATGAATCTGTATCGTGGCTGCACACACGGCTGCATCTATTGCGACAGCCGTTCGGCATGCTATCAAATGGAACACGATTTCGAAGATGTGGCAGTGAAGGAAAACGCTCCACAGTTGTTAGAGGTCGCTTTGCGGAGAAAGCGGCGGCTCTGCATGATCGGAACCGGTGCCATGAGCGATCCGTATTTACACTGCGAAGAACAGCTGGGGCTGACACGGCAATGCCTGGAGTTGATTGCAAAATATGGATTTGGTGCAACGATATTGACGAAATCAGATCGCATTTTAAGAGATCTGGATCTGCTGCAAAAGATTCAGCAGAATGCAAAGTGTGTGGTGCAGATGACGTTGACCACGTGGAACGAAACGCTCTGTCGCATTCTGGAACCCCATGTCTGCACCACCAGACGGCGGTATGAAGTGCTGAAGATCATGCGGGCAAATGGAATTCCAACGGTGGTATGGCTCACGCCGATTTTGCCGTTTTTAAATGATACAGAGCAAAATCTCCGCGGCATTCTGGAATACTGTTTTGATGCTGGTGTAAAAGGCATTTGCTGTTTCGGTATGGGCGTTACTCTGCGGGAAGGCGATCGGGAATTCTTTTATGCACAGTTGGACAAGCATTTCCCCGGCATGAAAGAGCAGTACATGCGTCGGTTTGGGAATGCCTATGAGTGTCCTAGTCCGAATCAGGCACGGCTCATGACAATTTTCCGCGAGTCTTGTACCAAGTATGATGTCATGTATGAACCAAATCAAATTTTCGCCTACTTGCGGGAGTTTCCGGAATGTCATCAGCAGTTGTCTTTGTTTTAGTGTGTTGTATGAACGCTAAGAAAACGCTGCATAAAGCCTGCCTGACGGCTTTGCACGTCATCTGCTTGCAAATTTCTCGTCATCATAAAAGTAAAATCGTCCTGAAGAAACCGACTTTCTTCAGGACGATTTTTGTTGTTATTTTCCGGTAGGTGCTTTCGTTTCCAGCCAACGCAGCATTTCGTGGAACCCGTCTTCTGTCATGGGATACGTCTGTTCCTCCTCGATGTCTGCCAGTTCCGAACAAAGACGGCTGTGCCAGATCTGCACGGTGAAGTTCTCCCCCGGTATGATCTTATAGCTAAGCTTGCCGTAGCTGCCGGTAAAGGTGTTTCCGAATTCAAAATAGGTGTACTGTGGAATGTCATAGACTTCCGATGCAGGATTTTTTCGCATGTTCTTTTTCTCCTATGCCAGCCGCCTGAAGCAGCGGAATGACTTCTTTTAAATTTTCGGCGATGCCAAACAAGCGGTCCCTGTCCCCTGCTTCCGGCGGTGTCAGGTCGGGAACTAGGATCACATTACAGTGTGCGGACAGCCCTGCAATAATGCCGTTGGGCGAATCCTCAATTGCCACGCACTGTTCCGGTGGCAAGTGCAGAGCCTTTGCCGCCACCAGATAGATGTCCGGATCCGGCTTGCCGTGAAGCACCTGATCGCCGCCGACAATTTGCGGAAACTGCCCAGCCAGTCCAGCCAGTTCCAGCCGCTGTTCTGCCAGTTCTTTGGAGGTGGCGGTGGCAATGGCATAAGGCAGTCCGGATTCACGGCAGAATTGCAGCAACTCTGCAATGCCGGATTTCTGTTCTACGCCGTGCTCTGCAATATACTGGGAAACCAGTTCCCGCCGGCGGTCACGTACTTTGAAATAGTCAAAGTTTTCTCCGTAAAGCTGTCGGAAATAAGGCAGGGCGTGGGCGGCACAGCAGCTTCGGACATGCAGGGCGGCTTCTTCTGACATGGGATACCCCAGTTCCTTTGCACTTTGCAGCCAGCAGTGGAAATAGATTTTTTCCGTATCCAGCAATACACCGTCCATATCAAAAATCAATCCGCGAATGGTGCTCACTGGTTCTGTCCTCCTGTATTGGTCAGCATCTGCCGCAGGGCTGCCAAATCGAAACCATTTACCATGGAATCCGTGTACACGTCAGCACACTGATATGCCTGTTGGGAAATGGTTTCACTGCCCAGCAGATAACGGCACAGGCGAACGGAATCGGCGATGTTGACGGTACCATCCAGTGTGACATCACCCTTCTGCCATGTCGGCTGTGCAGAAGTTTCTGTAGTTGATGTGGTTGTGTCACTTTCGCCGACAGAAGACGAAGCTATTGTCGTTTCTGTAGTAGTTTCTTCCGACGATTCTGTTGCAGAGGTTTCTGTAGAAGTGGTAGTTGCTTCTGTTGTGGTCGAAACGGTTGTTTCTGTTGTTGTTTCTGTAGAAGTTGTAGTTGTTTCAATTGCAGTTGTTGTGGTTTCGGTAGTGGTAGTCACTTCTGTCGTTGTTGCAGGTGTCGGTGTGGGTGTTGTACCGTTCAGGTAAGCAGATACCTGCTCCGACCAGTATTTTCCCATGCAGGCGTAGCCGGCTTCATTGGGGTGTACGCCGTCCTTTAATCCCGTTTTCACATCTACAACGCTGTTGATGTCTGCAAACCGAATTCGTGCTCCGGCAGCCTGCTTTTTCTCTACCAGTTCTTTGACAGAGGCATTGTAGTTGTCTACGCTCTGCTCTACCAGTGCTGTAAATTCTTCCGGATTGTTTTCATAGGAATAGCCGCTGGACTGATATGCCCAGAGCCAGTCATGCCGTACTGATACGTCAATATCCGGTACTGATGCCACGAACAGCATGCTGTTGCTGTCTATGCTGTCCAGTAACTTGTCTACCAGTTTTTCCAGACGGTCTGTAATGCCAGCATTCTGGTTGTCCAGCAGATCATTGGTGCCGATTTGCAGCAGGACAATATCCGGATCGTATGCTTCGATCATATTGCCTGTGACATTGTTATTGTAATAGGTCGTGTCAAAAATGGTTTCATACAGTCCCTGCCGACTTCCGATTTTCTCAATGGCATAGCCGCTGTAGCCGGCATGGGCGGGGTCATACTGGAATGTTACGCCGTCAGAGGTGGTGTAGGAAACGGAATCAGACCAGTTGTTTTTCGGTCCTACCATATCGAAATTGGTAAACCCTTTTTGCTGCATTTCGTAGCAAAAGTATTTCCGATAGCCGTTGTCCCCGTTGATATAGCCGTCTGTAATGGAGTCTCCCATTGCCAGAATCCGTACCGGTTCTGTAGTGTCTTCTGCGGCAACCGGTGCAGCTGCCATACCGGCTGCAAGGGGCAGCACGCCGATGCAAAGTCCTGTTAAAACGGCAAGTATTTTTTGTTTCATCATATTATTCTTCCTTTCATGTAATTCCTTATTCCTGAATCAATTTGACAAGAGCATCTGCGATCACAGTGCCACCCTCGTCATTTGGGTGTTGTCCGTAAACGGTTTTTGAAGCATCTGACGGGTCTGCCAACAGGGAGGCAACATCAAAATAAGTCGCTCCGTTGTCCTTGGCAATGCCCTCCACCGTTTCGTTATAGGCAGTTCGAATTCCATCCAATTCTGGTGTCATGTCAAATGGCGGAGAGTTCCACAAAATCGTGTGAATGCCGGCATCGGTACAAGTTCTGGTGATCTTCCGGACATCTGCTTCGATTTCTTCCGGTGTGGCATGACCGGTGCCGCCATAAGGTCCGCTGATGATGTCGTTGGTGCCGAATGCCACAGTAATCAGGTCTGCACCGGCAACAGCACGATTCAGCCAGTTGCCCTGCCGGGCACAGTCGGAAGCACGGGCATAGCCAATTCCTAGATTCCACAGACTGTAATCCTCTGTGCCCAACTGATCCAGCAGCTGGGCTGCCCAGAACTGATACTCAAATTCGGAAGTCTGGCATCCCTGTGTGACAGAGTCCCCCAGCGTGACAATTCGGGTCTTGACTTTTCGGTCACAGCCCACAAGCTGGGGCACAGGAATTTCATTGGTGTAGAGGAATCCTTTTCCGTCCCCTTTATCTGCATAGGCATAGGTCAGGTTAGACATGGCAATTGCCGGAATATTCGTGCCGTTGACTGTCCATTCCCACAGCAGATAGTGTCCTTCCGGCACGTTCAGCGTTACGGGATCGCTCCAGAAAGTTTCGTCCGGAGCGACTTCTTTGGTCGCACTGCCGGAAAAGGTCACGGCTGCGGAAACTGTTGGTTCCACGTTGGCATCGAATTCCGTGCCGCCGTCATAGACAGTTGCCTTTTCAATGGTGTAGCTGTCACCGGACATGCCCACATAACTTTCGCTGCCGTCACCCCATGTGGAATCTACCGTATTGGAAAAGTAAAACCGGTAGTCATACTCCCCTGCCGCTTCTACCGGAAACCATGCCCGATAGGTCACATGTTCTGCGTTTTTGATAACGGTATTGCTGCCGGTAGAAATCACGGTATTGGACACGTAAGTATCCAGCAGAGAAAGTTCCTGATCTGCTGTTGAAGTAGTTTCGGCACTTTCTTCTGTTGGCGTACTTGATGTGCCGCAGCTTGCAAAAGCTATGGTCAATGCTGCCGTTGTCAGAAGTGCCAAAATTTGTTTAAATTGGATTTTTTTCATACAACGCCCCCTGCCTTTTTCATCATGACTCATTGTAGCACGGCAATTTTCTTTTGTCAAGGACAATTTTATGCTTTTTCTTTTTGCAAATTTGTTTTTAAAACAAATTTATGCACAATAAAATTGCAGCGTTGTTAGAATTTTTTATACGAAACGCTTGCTTGTAGAGCAAGAATATGCTATAATAAAAATGTTCGTGAGAAAATTGGCATGAAAGATGTATGCCACAACTGAAAAAAAGGAGAATTGAAATGAAAAAACGCATCTTTGCGGGAATTACGGCAAGCATTCTTGCTCTTTCCTGTGCCGCACAAGTGCCGGCAATTTTGTCCGCTTCGGCTGCTGGAAATTATGAAATGCAGTTGAACATCAAATTGAACGGTGAAAAGAAAGCAATCAGCCCGTATATTTACGGTGTGAACGAAGCCGGAAATTCAACCAGTTTGAAAAAAGTGACAACGCATTCGCTGCGGCAAGGCGGCAACCGCTTTACCGGCTACAACTGGGAAAATAACTATTCCAATGCCGGTCGGGACTGGAACGATAGTTCTGACACAAACATGGGAGATGTGACAGACGGTCCGGCATATCAGGCACGCCGACTGTCGAAGGAAGCTGCTGAAAACAACGTAGACTACAAAATGGCAACGCTGCAAATGGCGGGTTATGTTTCCGCAGATAAAAATGGAACTGTGGCAGCTTCGGAAGTAGCACCGTCCTCTCGTTGGAATAAGGTGGAATTTCAGAAAGGCGGTGCACTGTCTGACACGCCGGATCTGACGGACGACACGGTATACATGGACGAGTATGTCAATTATCTGATCAATAATCTGGGGGATTCTACAACTTCTACTGGTATTCAGGGCTATAATCTGGACAATGAGCCGGTACTCTGGAATGATACACACCCCCTGCTGCACAAGGACGAAGTTTCCAACAGCGAACTGATCTCCAAGTCGGTTGCTCTGGCAAAGGTGGTAAAGGATCTTGATCCGAACGCAGAAATTTACGGTCCGGCATTCTGGGGCATTCTCCCCTGCGTACAGGCAGGAAGCGGCGACAACTTCAAGGATCCGGATTGGGAAGCTGTCAAAGGACAGTATTCGTGGTATATGGATTACTACCTGAAACAAATGGCAGATGCAGAGCAGGAAAACGGCAAACGACTGTTAGATGTGGTTGATGTTCACTACTATGCACAGGACTGCGAAACAGATGACGGCATTTTGCAGGCGGCGAGAAGCCTGTACGATCCGGATTACAAGGAAAACAGCTGGCTGACACAGTGGTTTGGGGGTTCGTTCCCGTTCCTCACCAGAATGCAGGAGTCTATTGACAAGTACTATCCGGGTACCAAGCTGGCACTGACGGAGTACAATCTGGCAAACATCAGCAAGGAATCTACAACTGGAAAATCTGTAATTTCTGCCATTGCAGAAACTGAAGCGTTGGGGGCTTTTGCCGATCAGGGCGTATATCTGGCAACCTATTGGGGAACGCTTTCTCTTTGTCCGTATGTGACCAGTGCGATCAATCTTTACACCAACTATGACGGCAACGGCGGTGCATTTGGAGATACTCTTGTGGAGTCCTCCTCTGCTGACCTGTCTAAGGCAGCAATCTTTGCGGCAATTGATGGCTCTGATGACAGTGAAGTGACTACAGTGATTTCCAACAAGGATAAGGAAAATACAGAGAAAGCGGTTATTTCTCTGGAAGGCACAGACACTGACTATCAGAGTGCCGTTGTTTATGCTATCACACAGGACAGCAGTGATATTCAGATTCTGGATGTACAGAACGATGTTTCCGGCAATCAGGTAACTGTAGAACTGCCGCCGCTGTCTGTGGCTCAAGTGGTGATTTCTGACGAAAAGACCAATGTGACAATTCCGGAAAAACCGAATATTGAAATCAAAAAGACCACTTACAATATCAGCGATTTGTCGACAAATACCGCAGGCAATCCGATGATTCCGCTGGGTGACAAGGAACACCTGAAAGAAATTATTGTGAACGCTACTGTATCTTCGAATGCCGGATCTTCGTGGGCTGTCGGCGGCGGAGCTCTCTGCTTCAACGAAGTCGTGAAAAAGGGTTCCTCCTCTGCTGGCGTTTGGGGAAGCAAGTCTTTCCAATACCGCCTGGGCACAAGTGATATAATAGTTCCTTTTGACGATCAGTTTACCATTCCTTTGGATGATGGCAAGAGTGAAGATATTACTGGTTCCTGCAATGATGAAAGTGCAGAATTGCAGAACTGGTGGGCTTCTTCTGAAAACGATTCCAAAAACGGCGAAGATATCTCTACTACATTTAATACAGTGACATTGGTGTATGAATACAATTACGACAAACCAGACGAAACGACTACAACACCGGCAGAAACCACCACGACAACAGAAACAACGATGACAGAATCCACTTCGGAAACTGTTTCTGAAACCACTGTTTCTACAGAAGAAACAGCATTGACTACAGAGAGTACCACTGCTTCAACAGAGAGCAGCGACATCACTGCTGTGTCCTCGGAAGAAACAACCACGACTGCAACAGAAACTACCTCTGCTGCAACTTCTTCTGAACAGGTAAACCCGTCCGCAGTTTTGTATGGCGATGTTACGCTGGATGGCAGAGTGGATATTACTGATGCGGTACTTCTGAACAAGGCAACTGCTGGTCAGGTAGAACTGAATGTACAGGCAAAGGGCAATGCTGACTGCAACGCTGATGGACAGACGGATAGCAATGATGCAATTTGCCTGCTGCGGTTCTTGGTGCATATCATCAACACGTTGCCGGAACAGTAAGCCTCTGCAAATATTTATGACAACGAAAGCCACTCCGATTTTGGAGTGGCTTTTTTGTTTTGATTCGTTTAACAATATTTACAGAAGCGAAAGTTGTCCGCTTTCCGGCAGATCTTTCGCCATGCCACCAGTTGCCGGAATGGTTTTTACACGATATTTTTTCAGTGCAATGCATTCTTCTTCGTTCAGCACACGTGCTTCGCAGACAAGGTGTTTTGCTTTCAATGTGACTACTTGTACGCCCTGTGTATCACGGGTGGACTTTGCGGAAATCAGTGCAGTATCTGCCAGCACTGCCCGATTGCCGTCTGTACGGAAAAAGACAGAGCAGGATTCCTCGCCGCTTGGAATTTGCAGAATTTGTACCAGTGGCGAACGGTCGCTGTAAGCCTTTTGCAGCTTCTTACGGTTGGTTTTCGTTGCGTAGGCAGACATGGGCACACGGGCCGCCTTTCCGTTGGCAAATACAAAGAGCAGATCACCTTGGTAATCTGCGGTGGCAATCATTTGCACCACGAATTCCCCGTCAGCAAATCCCAGTTTTGCCGGAATGTAATCGCCCATGACACTGGCTTTGGTTTCCGTAAAGTCGCTGGCTCTGGTTTTGTAAACCTGCTGTTGGTTGGTGAAAAACAGCAGTTCGATGCAGTTGGTGGTTTCCAGATGACAGACGATCTGGTCTTCCTCTTTCAGCTTCTGTTCGCTGCTCATGCGGAGAGAAGCTGGTGTGATCTTTTTGAAGTAACCACTCTGCGACAGAAACAGGTGTACCGGATAATCGGGAATATCTTCTTCGTCTGGTTCTTCCTCGATGTCAGACGCATAATAGAACAGTGTCTTTCGGGGCTGTCCGTATTTTTTTGCGGTTTCTTTCAACTCTGCAATGATGATTTTCTTCATTTTTTTCGGATCCGCAATGGTTTCTTCCAGTTCGGCAATTTCCTGTTTCAACTGGTCGATCTCCTGCGTGCGTTTCAGAATGTATTCCCGATTCAAGTGCCGCAGTTTGATCTCCGCCACATATTCCGCCTGAATCTCATCAATGCCGAAGCCGATCATTAGATTTGGTACAACATCTGCTTCTTCGACGGTTTCCCGCACGATGCGAATTGCCTTATCAATGTCCAGCAGGATTTTTTCCAGACCAAGGAGCAGATGCAGTTTTTCCTGTTTTTTCTGGAGGTCGAACACCAAACGGCGGCGGACACATTCCAGACGGAATGCGGACCATTCCTCCAGAATTTCTCGCACGCCCATAACACGGGGTGCTCCGCCGACCAGAATATTGAAGTTGCAGGAGTAGTTGTCTTGCAACGGTGTCATGCGGAACAGCTTCTGCATGACCTTTTCCGGATCAGAGCCTCGCTTTAAGTCAATAGCGATCTTCAAGCCGTCAATGTCGGTTTCGTCGCGGACGTAAGAAACTTCCCGTAGTTTGCCCTGTTTGATGCAGTCCACGATTTTGTCCTTGATTGCTTCAATGGTGGTGCTGTACGGGATTTCTGTGACTTCCAGACAGTTGTCCTGTTTGTTGTAGTTCCATTTTGCACGGACAGTTACACTGCCGCGACCGGTATCATAAATTTTTTGCAGTTCTGTTTCATTGTAGAACAGAAAGCCACCGCCGGGAAAATCCGGTCCTTTCAGTGTGGACAGAATATCATGCTCCGGATTTTTTAGCACGGCAATGGTTGTTTCGCAGACTTCTGCCAGATTGAACGGGCAGACGCTGCTTGCCATGGAAACGGCAATACCTACATTGGCATTGACCAGTACGGTGGGAAATGTTGCCGGAAACAGTGTCGGCTCCTGCATGGTATTGTCGTAGTTCGGAACAAAGTCTACTGTGTCTTTGTCAATATCCCGAAACAGTTCGTTACAAATCGGTTCCAGTTTGACTTCCGTATAACGGGAGGCGGCGTATGCCATATCTTTTGAATATGCCTTACCGAAGTTTCCCTTGGATTGCACGTAGGGGTGCAGCAGTGCCTCGTTGCCTCTTGCCAGACGCACCATGGTCTCATAGATGGCACTGTCACCGTGGGGATTCAGCCGCATGGTCTGCCCTACAACGTTTGCCGATTTGGTCAGCCCGCCGGTGAGCAGTCCCATTTTATACATGGTGTACAGCAGTTTCCGGTGAGAAGGCTTGAAGCCGTCGATCTCCGGCAGTGCACGGGAAATGATAACGCTCATGGCGTAGGGCATATAGTTTTTTTCCAGTGTATCTGTAATTTTTTCTTCTTCCACAATGCCGGCACCGGCAATATAGGCATTGGGAATTGCATTTTTCTTTGGTTTTTCAGATTGCTTTTTTCGTGCCATTTTTGCCCTCGCTTTTATGAAATGTCCGCTAATTCCAGATACTCGCTGCCGTATTCTGCAATGAAGTCTTTTCGGCCCTGCAGGTCATCGCCAAGCAGAATGTCGAACATCTTTGCCGTTTCTTCGATGCCTGCCGCAGTCACCTGAATCAGCCGGCGGGTTTCCGGATTCATGGTTGTCAGAGCCATCATATCTGCTTCGTTTTCGCCCAGACCTTTTGAACGCTGGAGGGTGTACTTCTCCCCTTCCAGTGTTGCCAGAATCTCTGTTTTTTCCTTTTCGGTATAGGCAAAGTATGTCCGCTTTTTGGTTGTGATTTCAAACAGCGGAGATTCTGCGATATACACATAGCCTTTGTCGATCAGTGTCGGTGTCAGACGATACAGCATGGTGAGAATCAGTGTTCGAATCTGGAAACCGTCTACATCGGCATCGGTACAGATGACAATTTTATTCCAACGAAGACCTTCCAGATGGAAAGAGGAAATATCCTTGTTTGCCTTGGTAGTAACTTCTACCCCACAGCCCAGCAGCTTGACAATATCGGTAATGATCTCGTTTTTAAAGATCTTGTTGTAGTCTGCTTTCAGGCAGTTCAGGATTTTACCGCGAACCGGAATGACTGCCTGAAATTCTGCATCTCGTGCCATTTTTACGGAACCCAATGCAGAGTCACCCTCCACGATGTACAACTCCCGACGGGACAGGTCTTTGCTCCGGCAGTCTACAAATTTCGGGATCATGTTGGTGACGTCAATGCTGCCGGTCAGCTTTTTCTTGAGGTTCAGACGGGTCTTTTCGGCATTTTCACGGCTGCGTTTGTTGATCAGCACCTGTGCTGCAATTTTTTCTGCTTCGTCCGGATTTTCAATAAAGTAGATCTCCAGCTGATGCTTGAGGAATTCCGTCATGGCTTCGTAGATAAATTTGTTGGTGATCGCCTTTTTGGTTTGGTTCTCATAGCTGGTTTCTGTGGAAAAACTGGAAGAAATCAGCACCAGGCTGGATTCCACGTCCTCAAATTTCAGTTTGGCTTCACTTTTCAGGTATTTGTTATTCTGCCGCAGATAGGTATCGATCTGGGATACCAGTGCCTGCCGCACAGCTTTATCCGGCGAGCCGCCGTGTTCCAGCCAGCTGGAATTGTGATAGTATTCCAGTCGCTGTACCTGATTGGAAAAAGTTAGAGCCACATTCAGCTTCACCTTATAGGTCGGCTTATCCTCACGGTCACGGCCTTCTCGCTGGCAGCTCCAGTTCTGTACGGAAGTCAGTGTGTTTTCTCCGGCGATTTCCCGCACATAGTCTGCAATACCATTTTCGTAGAGATACTGCCGTTCGGTAAAAGTGCCGTCAGCTTCTTCTTTTCGGTAGAGGAACAACAGGTTCGGGTTGACAACTGCCTGCCGCCGCAGAGTGTCACAGAAATAATCATCTGGTATTTCGATTTCTGTAAAAACGTCCAGATCCGGCAGCCAGTGAGTTCGTGTGCCAGTCTGCTTCTTCTTGGTCGGCTTCTTTTGCAGTCCGCCTACATTGACACCCTTTTCGAAATGCAGGTTGTACTGAAAGCCGTCACGAATGATCTCTACGTCCATGTAAGAGGAAGCGAACTGTGTGGCACAAAGTCCCAGACCGTTCAGTCCCAGAGAATACGCGTAGTTGTCATCATTGGAGTTGTATTTACCGCCTGCATAGAGTTCACAGTAGACCAGTTCCCAGTTATAGCGGTTCTCGTTTTTATTGAAATCTACCGGACAGCCTCTGCCGAAGTCTTCCACTTCAATGGAATTGTCCTGATAGCGTGTCACGACGATCTTGCTGCCGTATCCGGCACGTGCTTCATCGATAGAGTTGGAAATGATTTCAAAAACCGAATGGGCACAGCCGTCCAGTCCGTCAGAGCCAAAAATGACACCGGGGCGTTTCCGTACCTTGTCTGGCCCTTTGAGCATCGTGATACTTTCATTATCATAAGCTTGCTTTTTCGCCATGTTCGTTCCTTTCTACCGGAAAAGTTCCGGCTTTTTCAGCGGCTTTTCTGCATGAAAAAGTTTCCGCTTGTAGTGCATTATTCCTATCATACCACAAAACTAACGGAAAATCAAGCTTTTTCTGAAATTTTGAAAGAATCAGCATAAGAACTCTCACAGAACTGCCGGATTTTTTTGTGGTTCTGCCTAGGAATTTCATTTGGACAGTATTCTGTTAGCTTTATGTGCAGTTGTCATGGAAATTCAAAGAAATGCGTTGATTTTTGCATGGATTTCTGCTATAATAGCAGAGAATAAGAACACTGAAAAAGAGAGGCTATGCAACTATGATATTGTTATCTGCACAAAATATTGCCAAGACATATATGGAACGGAAAGTACTGGACGACGTTTCCTTCTTTTTGAATGAGGGTGATAAGGTGGGGATTATCGGCATCAATGGTACCGGAAAATCCACACTTTTGCGAATCCTTGCCGGAGCCGAAGAACCGGACAGCGGCAATGTCATTCGCACTAACGGAATTCGTATCTCATATCTGCCACAGATTCCAGAATTTGAACCGCATGGCAGCGTATTGGAACAAGTCATGCTGCATCTGCCGGCAGATCTGAAAGAGGCAAAGACGTTTGAGGCAAAGTCGATTCTGGGAAAACTGGGCATTACAGACGAAACCAGAGATATTAGTACATTGTCCGGCGGCGAAAAGCGGCGTGCCGGCATTGCTGCTGCTCTGATTCAGCCCAGCGATGTTCTACTGCTGGACGAACCGACCAACCATATTGACAACGAAACGGTTCGATTGCTGGAAGAACAGTTATTGAAATATCGGGGTGCCATTGTTATGGTAACCCACGACCGGTACTTTCTGAACCGCATTACCCGAAAAATCGTTGAAGTAGACAGAGGAAAGATTTTTGAATATGAGGGAAATTACAGTACGTATCTGGAACAGAAAGCACAGCGGGAAGTTGACGCAGAAGCAAAGGAACGAAAAAATCGTTCTCTGTACCGACAGGAGTTGGAATGGATCCGCCGGGGTGTTCGTGCAAGAGGTACGAAATCCAAGGATCGGATTGCACGGTTTCATGACCTAGAAAACCGCGAAAAACCAGCAGAAGCAGAAAAAATGCAGTTACAATCGGTTTCCTCTCGACTGGGAAAGAAAACTGTGGAAATTCATGCAATCACCAAGGCTGTGAATGGCAGAATGCTGATTCATGATTTTTCCTACCAACTTCCACGCGATGCCAGAATCGGCATTGTTGGGCAGAATGGTGCTGGAAAGTCTACACTGATCAAAATGCTCTGTGGGCAGATTTCGCCGGACAGCGGCTCTATTGATCTTGGTGACACGGTACGCATTGGCTATTTTTCTCAAGAATGCGAAAGCATGGACCCCAATCAGAAAGTGATTGATTACATTCGAGAAACTGCGGAACGGATTCAAACACCGGACGGCACAGTGACTGCGGCGACAATGCTGGAGCGATTCCTTTTTACTTCGGAATTACAGTGGAATCGAATTGAAAAATTGTCCGGTGGGGAACGAAAACGACTTTATCTTTTGAAAGTGCTGATGACTGCCCCGAATGTGCTGCTGCTGGACGAGCCAACCAATGATCTGGACATTGCAACCCTTACCATTCTGGAGGATTATCTTCGCAATTTTCAGGGGGCTGTTCTTGCTATTTCTCATGATCGGTATTTCTTAGACAAAATGGCTTCGGAAATCTGGGAACTGACAGGCAATGGCGAAGTTCGTCGCTACAACGGTAATTATCAGGATTATATGGAAAAAGCCCTGCCGGACACTGCAATAGAAAAGCCCAAAAAGCAAACAGAAAAGAAAGAACGTGTTTTCAACGGCAAGAAAAAACTGAAGTTTTCTTTCAAAGAGCAGCGGGAATACGATACCATTGATGATGAAATTGCCGATTTGGAAGAACAGATTCGGCTGACAGAAATGGAGATTACTGCGAGTGTGTCGGATTATGTGAAGCTGCAGGAATTGTCTGACCGGAAAGAAGAACTGGAAGTGCTTCTGGCAGAGAAAATGGAGCGTTGGGTGTATTTAAATGATCTGGCGGAACGGATTGCGAATGGGGAAATGGAGTAAGGCAACACCGCACAAAGAGCGTCTGGCGAATTTGCACGCCATTTGCTTGCAAATTTCTCGTCATATTTTACAAAAAATGCTCGTGAATACATTAAGTATTCACGAGCATTTTTGTTTCATCTGACGACGCATCTGTCGTACAATCTTTGTACGATATTGCCTCAAATAAGCGATTTTTTAGCACAGTTTTGAGGTTTTCTACCGCCAAAAATGCCGTAAAATCGGGTTCAAAACTATCCTTAATGAACAGAATGAACAGTAATTACACATAGGCACAATAATACCACATATTATTCCAAAAGTCAATATAAAAATCCAAAAAATCGCTATGAAGTTCATTGGGAAGCAGAAATCGTTTCACTGCGACCACAATGAAACGATCTCTTTGACATTTTATCTACCCTCCTGCTTCCCTTTCAGAAAAGCCAGACAAGCATTTGCAGTTCCGCGAGTGAAGCCCTGCTTATCGACCAGCATGGTGAAATCCTGACGGGCAAAATATAGAACGATCCACCGTTTATCGCATCGAATCCATGTCAGGTTCTCATATTCCAGCTGGTATTTTTCTAAGGAGGAAGTGCTCATCATGCGGATACATTCCGGCAAAAAAGTGTATTGGTTGACCGCCTGTAGATCCAGTTTCCCCCTTGTGCGGCGAATGCGGTCTTGTATCTGTTTTTTCGGCAGATGCCATATCCAAAATGCAGCAGCCAGCAGCAGCAAAAAAAAGAAATCCAAAAATCCAAGGTGAAAATCTGCCGTATCGCCAATTCCCAACAAAACACTCCGATAGATCAGCCGTTCCAAAAACGGAATTGCCAGCAGAATTCCAATGGCACGGCAGATAATGCAGTGCTGTTTCTTCTGCATCTGTAAAATTGCAGCGTATCCGTCTTCTGTAATGCGTGTTGTATTCTCAAAGTAGTCCAAAACGGCACCTCCTGTTTCTGCGATATTTTTATTATACCATGCGGAAAAGGGTTTGTAAAGTCGTTTCGGAAAAAAGTCGAATTATGTCTTGACGAAACTGGGGTTTCTGTGGTACAATAAAATATATACAAATTCGCATTTTATATCGGAGGAAAACTGTATGAAGTTCACAAAAATCATAGCTGCTGCACTGGCACTGCTCTGCGGTTCTGCCATGCTGCCGAAAGCCACTGTCGGTGCGGAAGAAGTACTCTTGGATTCTGGCATTGATTACACGGAATCTACGGAAACACTTGGGAATCCGGGAGCCGGATACAGTTCCGGTGTTGCGGTCAACTGCAAGCCTAACGACACCAAGGTGTACAACCCGACTGCTAGTCTGGTGGTGCTCTTTGTGGACATTGGCGGCTTTTCCAGCGGAGCAAACGGAACGACTGACGACAGCGGCAATTATACCGCTGGTACGGACTATGATCTGGACGAAACGTTCTTTACAAACTTCCGAAAAACATTGGAAAACTGCCGCAAAAACGGCTGTACCATTGGTATTCGTTTTCGGTATGATGCGAATGGTGTCCGCAATCCTGAACCGGCTACTTTTGAGCAGATGTGCAAGCATATCGAACAAATACGGAAAGACGGTTTCCTGGAAGATTACAAGGACATTATTGCCTATGTAGAAAGCGGCTTTGTGGGTTGCTACGGCGAACAATGGGGCGGAAAATACTGCTCTTTGGAAGACAAGGCGAAGCTGCTGGATCTGTTGTTAGATGTGGTTCCTGACCCGATTCCGGTAACTGTAAGAACACCGAATATCTTTGCCAAATGGGCCGGCATTGAGGAATCGGAACTGGGAGAATATGTGCTGGAACCGAACAGCAAGGCTTCCCGTGTGGGATTGTACAACGACGGTTACATGGGTTCTGATTCCGACCTGGGAACGTTTCACAATCGTGAACGAGATTTGAAGTGGCTGCGGCAGCAGACATATACCTCCTATTATGGCGGAGAGTTTTCCGGAAATCTGGACTTTGCCAAACAGTACGATACATATCTTCCGGAAAATGCGGTGCCGGAGATGTATTATTCGCACTTGAGTTATATCAATTCAAACATTTTTAAATTGTATCAGGATTACACTTTCGGAAAAGAATATGATGTAGAGAACGTAGACAACAGTGCTTACTATGGGGAAACTGTTTTCAAATTCATACGGGATCACATTGGGTATCGTTTTGTGCTGCGGGATTCCGATTTGAGCGAAAGCGTGGAGCAAAATGGTATTTTGAAAGTTTGCACCAAAATTGAGAATACCGGTTTTGCCAACCCGATCATGCAGCAAAAGGCAGAGATCATTCTGGAAAAGGACGGGAATTATATCCGGACAGCTGTTGATGCCAATGCAAACCAGTGGTATTCCTGCACAACTGTTTCTCCGGAATTCGACCTGAAGCTTCCCGCAGGCATTGAAGCCGGCAAGTGGAATGTCTATCTGAAACTTTCCACGGGAGAAAACGACATCAGCGAAACTAACGTTCGTTCTATACAGTTTGCCAATCATGATACCTGGAACTCTGCTCTGGGTGCCAATTATCTGGGTAGCTTTTCTGCAACGGAATCTGACAAGCCGCAGACAGACAACGACTTTTATCAGATCAACACAGAACAGGAACTCCCCCATTCTGACGGTTCTGTCTACACTTATCAGAACCTTTCTGTTGTAGACGGTATCTCCAGCAATGACACGGAATATGCGGAGGACAAGTGCACTGTCACAGACGATAACGGCAATCAGCTGTACATCACCAACAACGACCAATATTTATATGTCTTTGCTGATTTGACATATGATGCTGCTTCTCCGGTGTACAACCTTTCATTCCAGAACAAAACAACTGGCAAACAGTGCTGGATCTACTATCAGGGAAACGGATTTGTGTATTTCAACAATGGTGTTCCCAGTGGCTGTGTCCAGAAGCATGGCGGCAGAAAAGTCGAATTTCGGATTCCTTTGGGAGAACTGGTAGATTTGGAGGCTGGAACTGAAATTTCCAACATCAGTGTGACCATTCAGGATCAGGCAAATTCGTGGGTAAATGCTGGTTCTGTCAAGGCGGACAGCTATATTTTACAGGACAATTTTGATGTGTATTCCGCAAAGCAGACAGTTTACCTTGCAGAAAAGGACACCATGCTGCTGACACCGGAAACCTCTGGAACGGGGCTTTCTTACCAGTGGTACCACAATGGAGAAGCAATTGACGGAGCAACGGAAAAAGCCTATACCGTTACAGCAAATACGCAGGAGGACTGCGGGGTTTATTCTGTTGCAGTTTCCTCTCCGAGTGGCACAGTGAAAATTGTGGAATTGTGTGATGTCAAGGGCATCATTTCTCAGACAATTTCGGGTGATGTGAATCAGGACGGCGTTGTCAACACGGCAGATATAGTGGCTTTGCAGAAATATTTGTTGGGAATTGATATACTGACAGAGGAACAGGCAGAATTGGCTGACACAACGGCAGACGGCACGGTGAATGGTTTAGATCTGGGATTGCTGCGGAGCATGATCGGATAAACAAGAAGTAAGGCGATATATCGCAGTTATAGGCAAAAGAAGTCGGAACAGAGTATGGAATATACTCTGTTCCGACTTTCTTCTTCCAAAAAACTGTTTAAAAAATTAACCAGGAATTATTTTACTGCTTTTCTTTATGATTTGCTTATGGTGTAATATGGATAATAATAAAATACCAGATTTGATTCCGCATATTGGGGCATCCAGCCAAAACAAGAATTTCGCTTGTCACAAAATCATTGTTTTATGCGTTAAATTCTATGAGAGCTGTTTTGGCTTGAAAATATGCGGAATCGATTTAGCTGTCCAAATCAATTACAAGGGAGATCAGAGGCGTTTATGAAAAAGAAGCATCTTCAGAAGCAAATTCTTGCTGCAATGCTGACTGGCGTAATTGTGGTAAACACTTGCCCGATTGTCGCTATGGCGGCAGAAACTATGCCGCCGGAAACGGAAATGGTGCAGGAAGCAACAGAAGAAACGACTGCAACAGAAGCGGCGGAAATCCCAGAAACTCCGGGAGCAGAAGTGCAAACGGAACTTTCCGGTTCGGAAGTTGTGGAAGTTACAACCACAGAAGCGGGAACAGAAATGGCTGCGGCAGATGTTGAAACTGGAACGGAAGAAATTCCGCAGACGGATGCACCGGAGGATATCGCAGAAGATTCTGTCACGGCATTTGTCAACCGGCTGTACAACGTGTGCTTGGAACGGGAACCGGATTCTGTCGGCTTAAAAAATTGGCATGACAGGATCAGCAGCGGCAGCATTTCTGCGGTAGATGCTGTTAAGGGATTTTTGAACAGCAAGGAATATCAGAACAGACAGCTCAGTGATGAAGTGTATATCGCTAATTTGTATCAGGTTTTCTTGAATCGAACCGGAAGCAGTTCGGAAATTCAGCACTGGCTGACTATTTATCAGCAGGGCGTTTCTAAAAACTATCTGATGCATGGCTTTTCCAATTCCACTGAATTCACAAATCTGTGTGCTTCTTACGGCGTGATACGCGGCAGTATTGCATTGACAGAAGAACGTGACAAGTATCCGAATGTTGCGAAAATGGTATTGAACTGTTATGCTGTTCTGGACAGAACGCCAAGTGGCAGCGAGATCAACCAATGGATTTCTAAAACCAGAAACGGCGGCTCCGGAACTGCACTGGTCAAAAATATCCTGCAATCCCGTGAGTATCAGAACAAAAGCAAGAATGCCAGTGATGCAGATTATATTGCAGACCTCTATCAGGCATTTTTCGGCCGCAGCTGCAATACTTCTGAGGTGCAGTCGTGGAAAAATGTTTTGAGCAACGGTGTTTCACGCAATTATCTGATGGCACAGTTTGCATCTTCGGCAGAATTCAAAAAGACTTGTTCTGCGGGCGGTATTTCCAGCGGAAATATTACACTGACTGAAGAACGGGACAAGCACCCCGGCGTGGCAAAAATGGTTGCTGGCTGTTATCAGATTCTGGGAAGAACGCCTGCGGGGACAGAAGTGGAAAACTGGGTCAAAAAGACGATCACTACCGGTTCTGGTGCGGAACTGGCAGACGGATTTTTCAAATCGCAGGAATATCACAACAAAAATACCAGCAATGCACAGTATGTCAACGATCTTTATACGGCAATTTTCGGAAGAACTGCAGACAGCAGAGGCTTTTCTTCGTGGAAAAACGCTTTGGACAATGGTACTTCCCGCGATACAGTTCGAAATGCCTTCTATGAGAGTGCTGAGTTCAAACAATTTTGCAAAAAGAATGGTATTGTAGACAAGAAAAATCGCTATCCGAAAGCTGCGGCTGTTCTGAATCAGGTAGGCTGGGATCTGAAAGCGGCGTTCCAGTGGTCTGCCGGCATGAAGTATTCCAAGTACACGGCGACAGCTGCTCCGGGAACGGAATATTACGCAAATTATGGATTCACCTGCAAAACCGGAAATTGCTATGTTATGGCAGCTACATTCTGTGAAATGGCACGGGAACTCGGCTATGACGCAAAACAGATTTCCGGCAGTGTCCCGCTGAGAAGCGGCGGATATGGTCCGCACTCTTGGGTGGAAATTGAAATCAACGGAACTACTTATGTATTTGACCCCGACTTTACCAATGAAACCAAACGAAATGGATACCAGATCACATATGGACAGTCTGGTACATGGAGATACAATCGTGGTTCTGTAATGAACTGAGAAAACACAACTTGGGAATGGAGAAGAAAAATGAAGAAAACTTACATGACATGGCTTGCCGCATTTTTGGCAGCAGGTGTATTTTTGACTGGGTGCAGTCAGGAGAAGTCGTCTTCCAGTGAATCTGCAACTGAAGAAACTACAGCAGCAACGGTCGCTACTGCTACCACAGAAGAAACTGAACCGGCTACCGAAGCCCCGACAGAACCGGAACTGAAAACGATTGGCGAAAAGGCAGAAGGCGAACACGTTTACAACGTGACGCTGAAAAATGCAACCGGAAAGGAAATCTCCGGCGTGGCGATCAAGGACAGTTCTCAAAGCGAATTCCCCGAAAACATGATGAAAGACAGTGATGTTTTTGCCGCAGATGAAGAACGTGTTCTTTACTATGATGCAACAGAGGCAATCGCTGCCAACGCTGCGGAAGAAACAGATTCCGACAAAGTCTTGACTCCGGAATATACGATCCAGCTGACATTCTCTGACGATACTACAGCAGAGCTGCATCAGTTCCCGTTTGATGATGTAGAAGCTGCGGAGATCCACTGGGAAGATGAAATTGCTTATCTGGTATACACTTCTGTTTCCTCTCAAACCGAGGTAAATACAAAGGAAGCAGAACAGATGCAGGTACAGACGAGTGCAGAAACAGAGCCGGCTGCACAAGATGCAGAAGAAGTGGCAGTTGAGGACGGCTATCAGGAACAGCAGCCCGTCTATGTAGAACCGGAAGAATCTTATGACGAAACACCGGCAGCTGCCCCGGCAGAAAACACACCGGCGGAAGAAACACCGGCAAACAATAATGATGCTGCAAATGATACTGCGGATCCGAATAATGGCTGCCTTGGAGATGAGGGATTGTTTAACTAATGGAAATCACAAAACGACGTGAAATTTTCTTTCTCTCGGAATTGCGTGCAATTGCCTGCATTGCCATTGTCATACTGCATACGTTCTATGCCGCCAGTGTTTACGCACCGGATCATACTGCAAGAATTGCCGCTTTGACGACGAGAAATCTCATGATGTGGGCTGTTCCCTGTTTTGTCATGGTCAGCGGTGCACTGCTTCTGGATCCAGCACGGGAAGTGACATATCGGAAGATATTCCGAAAGTATATCCCGCGAGTGCTGGCTGCACTGGTACTGTTCTCCGTAGTCTTTCAGATTTTTGACGATGCTACTGGCGAAAGCGGCATTCAGTTCAAAACGATTCTTTATGGGTTGCAAAATGCAGTGACCGGAAGCGGTTGGAAGCACATGTGGTACTTGTATCTGATTACAGCATTGTATTTGCTGCTGCCGTTTTATCGGAAAATTGTTGCTTCCCTCAACTCAAAAGATATGTACTACTTGTTAAGCGTTTATTTGGTGTTTCTATCGCTGCTGCCAATGTTGCAAACACTGACAGAAAAATCGACAGCATTCTATATTTGTGTTTATAGCGTCTATCCCCTTTATCTTTTCTTGGGTGATGCTTTTATGCAGAAACGCATTTGCAAAAAGCCGTGGCTGATGATTCTTCTGGCTTCTGTGGGAACAATTGCAGTTGCCTGTCTGACAATTCTTAGTGAGAAAAAGTCCATCGCCGCATTGTCAGAACTTCTTACCAGTTATGCATTCCCGTTGATCGTATTGCAGTCTGCCGGAATTTTCGGGCTGATGTCCTACAGAGAAAAGAAAGCACCTAAAGTGCTCTATTGGATTTTACATCAGGTCGATCAGTGTTCGTTCGGTGTTTATTTGATACACATGCTGTTTCTGAAACTGGTGCTTGTGGTCTGGAAATGGAATCCCTATATGTATGGCGGATTTTTTATGATCCTGGCACTTTCCGTTGGAACGTTTCTCTGTTCGTTCCTGTGTATTCGGTTGCTGAAATATGTTCCAATACTGAAAAAAATTCTTTGAGTTTGAAAAAACGATTTGATTATCAAAAAAGAGTATCTCAAATGAGATACTCTTTTTGTTTGTCACTTTCTATTTTGGCAATACTACTTTTGCAAAAACACATTACCGCACTGCACGAATCAGCCGGAACACCTGCTCTGCTGTATCAGTCAGATTTTGCCTTGCAGTTTCTCTGTACAGAGCGTTCTCCAACGTGGTTATTTCTCGCAGTATCGGGAAAAAGGCATCGATTCCGTGAACATTGCAAATCGTCGCTGCATGTTCTGTGCAGCCGCAAAATGCCAGCACTGGTTTCTGATATTGCTTGGCAAGAACAGCAACCCCGATAGGTGCTTTTCCCATGATGCTTTGTGCGTCCAGTTTCCCCTCGCCAGTGATAACAAGGTCTGCATTGACAATTGCCTGTTCCAGTTGAGTTTCCCGCATAACGATCTGAATGCCGGATTCCAGTTCAGCGTGCAGGTAGTTTTTCAACGCAAATCCCAGTCCGCCTGCGGCTCCGCTGCCAGAACAGTTGGGGTCACTTTCCGGAAACAGCATTTTTGTCAGCTTGGCATATCGGGCAAGCCAATCGTCCATTTGGGGAATTGTTGTTGCATCAGCACCTTTTTGCGGTGCAAAAATAGCACTGCACCCTTGTTCTCCGCAGAGTGGATTGGTGACATCACATGCCACTTGAAATGTGCAGGCTGTTAATTCCGGCAGTGCGTTTTTGGCAGTGATTTTTTGCAGTTGTGAAAGCCCGATTGCTCCGCGGGGAATTTCAGTACCGTCTGCATTTTGAAAAGAAAAGCCCAGTGCTTGCAGACAGCCTACGCCGCCGTCATTGGTCGCACTGCCACCAATACCGATGATGAATTTTCGACAGTCCTTGGCAATGGCATCTGCGATCATTTCTCCCACGCCAAAAGTCGTGGTGTAAAGCGGATTCCTCTCGGATTCGGACAACAGCGGAAGTCCTGCCGCTGCTGCCATTTCCATTACGGCGGTACCAGACGGCAAAATGCCATAGTTTGCTGTTTGCTTTCTGCCCAGCGGGTCAGATACTGTTACTGTTTCCAAATATCCGGACAACCCATTAACCAAGGCTTCTGTAGTCCCCTCTCCGCCGTCTGCAATTGGTGAAACCTGGATCTCAGCTGGCATGCCGGCCCGTCGGATTCCATCGGCAATAGCATTTCCTGCTTCCAGAGAGGATAAACTGCCCTTGAAAGAATCTGTCGCAATCAGAATTTTCATGCTTCTTGTGTCTCCTTTCGGAGTGCCTGCTTCATACTGCACAGATCCAGTCCATTCAGCTGACCGTCTGCATTATAATCTCCGGCAGTCAAATCAGTCACATTGCCGCTGCCCAACAGCCATTTCTGCACCATAACAACATCTGCAATGGTGAACTGTCCGTCTGCGTTGATATCTCCGATCACTTTATGCGAATTTTCCTCAAGCTGCAATGCATCAACACGCTGTATCATGCCTGATTCCCGATCATAGGTAAACTGTATTGAAATTTTGTCGCCAGCTTCGTAGTGGCTGAGATTTTTGCTTTCGTCCCCGTGATAGTAGGAGTCCCCTTGGAAGAAAAATGTGCCGTATTCTGCAAATGTGACAGAAGTATTCGGTACTATTTCAGAAATGGTGTCTGTGAACGATACGGTTTCATAAGCCGGCTGTGTTTCTGAAACCGTAGTTGTTGTGGTTTCTGAAGTTGTGACAGTTGTGGTTGTAGATGGTGTCGTAAGATTGAATCTGCCGTCCTCTTTCGCCAGATATGACCAGAGATACCGGAAAAACCAACCGTCAAAGTTAGTGATCGTTTGAGAAGAACCTGCCATCATGATCGACGTGCCGCCGTCCGGAAATCCTCCCGGCGGAAAGCCGTCGGATTCTCCCTCGCCGCCATAAAAATCAGTCAGTCCAAAGCTGTGTCCCATTTCGTGTTCCAGAATATGCATGCTGGAAGTGCCAGCGATCAAGCCCAGAACGGCGTTGTCTGAAAGCTGCTGTCCCCAGTGGTAGCCGAAGCCGCCCATATCGATCATGCCTTGCGTTGCCTGCAAGTACATATCGTAACGATTTTCGTAGCCGTCTGGATACTGGTATGACTGATCTGCCCAGTGAATATAGCGGTATCGTGTTTCGTCGCCGATTGGTTCCAATGTAGGCAGCTCCGAAACCGCCATGTTTCCGTCTGTGATGTAGCTGGTATCTGCTGGAATCGTGGTGGTATACACGGTTTCGTCCGGCTGCAGATCCAGCAGGCAGTTCTGATCCAGCACTGCCCAGCCGACGATTTGCACATTAACATGGGTATATGGCCAGTTTTCATAACCTACCAGCCAGTCAGTCCAGTCGTTCACTGCCGTTTCCAGAACGGTTTGCAGCTGCTTCCGCTGCTCCAGTGTGATCGTCTGTTTGCTCTGCCATTTTACAACATACTTGAGTGTTCCGTTTCCGGCGACGATCTGGTCGTAGATCGTTGCCCAATCTTTCACAGAGCCTTCTGAAATGATACGATTTTGCAGAATCCACTCTGCCGCAAATTGATATGTACTGGGCATGTCTGCCAGCGTTGTGCCGGAAGATGCAGCCAGCACTGCAACTGTTGGCTCTGAGTTCGAAACAGATATGGGTGCAGTCAGGACACAAACACTAAGTGCTGCCGCCACGATAGCGGAAAGCCATTTCTTTTTCATGCAATTCCTCCTGTTCTGATTTCCAATCGAAAACATCTTTTTTATTATACTATATATCAAAATAAATGTCAACACAAATAAATTATTTTATGTATTATTGCTTTTATAAGTATGATTTTTTGCAGAAGAAAGCATTTTCCATTGTTCCCAAAGGACTATAGAAAAAATACGAAAAAACTACCTGTGATAGAAACGCCCTTTTGTCCTATACTATTCTTGCAGCGGCGAACACGAAATACAGCGTGTGAGAAAAAAGTAGCTGCTGAAAAACGAAAACAAACTTCTGGGATAGGTCGCTTATCCCAGACATGAAAAAGGAGAATCACTATGAAGGGTGAATTTACGCAGAAGGGCAAGGAAGCTATGGAACGTTTTAAGATGGAATCTGCCAGCGAAGTTGGCGTAACTCTGAAGCAGGGTTACAACGGCGACCTGACTGCACGGGAAGCTGGATCCATCGGAGGACAGATGGTGAAAAAGATGATCGATGCCTATAAGATGCAGTAAAATTCTCATTTTTATCCAAAAGGTCTGGTGCCCGAATATGGGCATCAGACCTTTTTCTATACATCATGTAGTGTTTCCTTAGGGCAATACCGCACAAAGAGCGTCTGGCGATTTTGTACGCCATCTGCTTGCAAATTTTCCGTCATATTTCACAAAAATGCTCGTGAATACAGCAAGTATTCACTCCGCTTTTTGTTTCATCTGACGAAAAATTTGACGACGCATCTGTCGCACAATCTTTGTGCGGTATTGTCTTAGTTTATCCAGAAGATCTGGTCATCTTTTCGCGGCTTTGGCTGCGGCAGTTCTCCGGCAGCGTAGCCCAGAATACAGAATCCCACGCCGCGATAAGTTTCCGGAATCCCCCACTGTTTCAGCAGTGCTTTTCCGGCTTCACTGTCAAATGTTTCTCTTGCACGGTGGATCCAGCAGCTGCCCAGACCGACAGCGTATGCTGCATTCAGCATGGCACCCATGGCAAGACTGCCGTCTTCTACCCATGTGTGTACTGTGGAATCTACCAGCACCAGAATTGCCACCGGTGCTCCATAAAATGGATCACGATCTGCTGCACCCATAATCTCTGCGTTTTGCTTGGACAGCTGGTGCAGCATTTCCGGATTTCGTATCACCACAAATTTGGTAGGCATGCGGTTCATGCCTGTGGGAGCATACTGTCCGGCAGTCAGAACTGCCTGAATTTTTTCCTGTTCCACCGGCTTGGTGCTGTCATAACTCCGCACGCTTCTTCTGGTGCAAAGTGCATGCAGTACTGCATTTTCTTCGTACATGTTCGATTACCTCCGTTCCCATTTGGAGCAGAGTTCGCCCAGCTGGTCTGCCATTTTTGCCAGTTCCTTGTTGGATAATCCCCTGCTGTTTTGTACCAATGCTGTCAGACGGCTCAACGTCTGCGACAGCCGGTCGTATGTCATTGCACTCCGCCGCGGCTTCTGCTGAATCGGCACCGCAGGTGCATCGTAAGTGATTTTTCCGGTGGCAATGTCAAATTCCGCACCGCTGTACGGTGCATAAGCATCAATACCCAAAGACAGCCACAGTTTTTCCCGAAATGCTTCAGCAGATTCTGCCGAACCGTGGTTGACGAACACTTTCTGTACGCCCTGTACTTGTGAGATCCACGACAGCAGCCCTTTTTGGTCTGCATGTCCGCTCATGCCCTGCAGCTGGACGATCTGAGCACTGACCTGCACAGTTTCGCCAAACAGTGTTACCGTTTTGGCTCCCTCGATAATGCGTCTACCCAAAGAACCCTCTGCCTGATAGCCAACGAACAAAATGGTGTTTTCCGGCTTCCACAGGTTGTGTTTCAAGTGGTGTTTGATCCGTCCGGCTTCGCACATACCGCTGGCGGACAGAATGACTTTTGGGCGTTTGTCTGCGTTGATTGCTTTGGAAGCATCGCTTGTCACTGCCGGAATCAGTCCGGAAACGCCAATGGGGTTAATGCCGCGGCGAACATATGCCAGTGCTTCCTCATCGAAACAGCTTTCCTTATTTCGCATGAAAATTTCAGTTGCTTCAATGGCAAGCGGGCTGTCCATGTAAATCGGGAAATCGCTAAATTCCGGCAGCATGTTTTCATCTTTGATCTGCTTGAAATAGTACAGTAGTTCCTGTGTGCGTCCTACAGCAAAAGACGGAATGATGACGCTACCACCGCGGCTGAATGTATCTTTTAACACCTGTACCAAGCCTGGAATATATCCCTTTGGCTTTTCGTGCAGCCGGTTCCCATAGGTGGATTCCATGACCACATAGTCTGCATCTTCCGGCGGCTGCGGATCACGAATTAGCGGCTGGTTCAGGTTACCGATGTCACCGGAAAATACCAGTTTTTTGGAAATACCGTTCTCGGTCAGCCAGATCTCAATGCTGGACGAACCCAGCAAATGCCCCGCATCGAGAAACCGCACATCAATGCCGAATGTCAGCGTGAATCGTTCGCCATATGGGTGTGGCACAAACAGTTCCAGTGCTCCCAATGCCTCTTTCATGGTGTACAGCGGCACATAGGGTTCGCCGCCTTTTCGCATTGCCTTGCGGTTTCGCCATTCTGCTTCGAATTCCTGAATGTGTGCACTGTCCCGCAGCATGATCTCACAGAGAGAACACGTGGCTGAGGTAGCGTGGATCTCACCGGAGAAGCCGCCGGCGTACAACAGCGGCAGCAAGCCGGAGTGGTCAATGTGAGCATGCGTCAGCAGCACATAGTCGATTTGTGACGGAGCACAGGGGATTTTTACATTTTCATAGGTATCTCTCCCCTGCTCCATGCCGAAATCCACCAGAAGCCGTTTCCCGCAGACCTCCAGATAAGTGCAGCTGCCAGTAACTTCATGGGTAGCTCCGATAAATGTCATTTTCATAAACGATTCACTCCTTTCAAATATAAAAAGCACTGTACAGCAGGGCAAAACCGCCCACGGCTGACAGTGCTTTCTTTGGACAAAAGCGGCTTTTTCAGCCGGTTAAGCTTCTTTTTTCGAAAACAAGAGATACTTCCGTGCGAAGAAATTCCACAGGAATGCCACCATAGTGGAAACTACTTTCCCGATCATCTGATAGGCACTGGTGATATTTCCGAGCGTTATCTCGCTGACCTTTGTAATGCCGATCGTCAGCAGAAGTCCCACCACGCCGATTGCGGCGAATGCGAGAAATTCCACCAGACGGGACTGCACTTTCGACGAACGAAAGACCCAGAATGTACTCAGGAAGTAGTTGGCAAGCAGTCCGGCAACAAAGGAACAGCCGTTTGCAAGAATGGCGTAATGCTGGTCAAATACGGCAAAAAACAGCAGTGCAGAAATTCCCCAGTCTACCACGGTTGCAGCTCCGCCTACAAAACAGTAGCGGAAGAATTGAATCAGCGTATTTTCAGTGGCACCGGCAAATAATTTCCCGAATTGTCCGTGCCGGAGGATCTGCCAGAATTCCTGCCAGTTGGAAGTTGGTTTTGTTTGTTCTTGCTCCATGAAAAATGATATTCCTTTCTTTCGGATTCAGCAATGCCTTTACTTTGCCTGCGGTCCGAGGTATTGAATGATGTGTACCAAAAATTGCAGAAGCATAACGCTGTCTGCGGTGTCCACTTCTCCGTCAACGTTGCAGTCGCCGGCACGCCGCTGCTGGTCGTTCCCTGTCACTGCACCGGCAGCCATCTTATTCAGCAACACGGCATCGGTCACATCGATTCGACCGTCCAGATTAACATCGCCGTACATGACAGATGGTGTGACATCAGAACCGCTTTCCGAGGTTTTTGTAGTGGTTGCAGTGGTTTCGGTTGTATCTGTGGAAGGTGCAGCGGATGATGTCTGCTCCGTTGTGGTAGTTTCCGCAGAGGCACTGGTAGCTTTGGTCGTTGCAGTTGTTTTTGCTGTTGTTACAGTAGTAGTTTTAGTGGTAGTGATCGTGGTTTCCGAAGGTGTTGTGGTGGTGGTAACTGCTGGTTTGTTGCCATTCGGTTCAATGCCGCCTACCAGTTCTCCATTGGAGTATACACAAATGTAATCGGTTCTGGTTTCGGAGCCGTCCTGATAGGTATCCTTGCACTTGGTGATGCCCTGATAACTCCAGTCGTTGGTAGGATCCCACTTATCGCCGTAGTACAAGCCCACGGTGAACTGATATTTTTTGTTGGAGTTGGCAATTTTATAGCCGTCCCACTTTACTTCTACATAGTAAATATCCGGATCGTAAGAAGCATCGTACTGGTACGGACCGGAGATCACGCCGTCTGCCGGAGCAGCTTCTACGCTTGCCTGATCGTATAACTCATTGCCGGTAACTTTGCTGATATTGGATTTGTTTTCCATTTCTGCGATACTGAAATAATACCGCATGGACAGGTCGGTTTTGGGTGTGATAGAATTGGTACGCATCTGAATGGCAAGCTTTGTCACACCGGCACCGGAAGTCTGTACGTCGTCTACCGCATAAGCATCTACCCAGAAATCGTTGCCGCCGTTATCACTGCCGCTGTTCTTATCTTCCGGCGGGAAATCCGGTGTGATCTCCATTGCATCTGTGCCGTAGTAATCATACAGACCGGCACACGCTCCTACAAAAGCAGCGTTGTAGTCAATGGTGACTTCGTTATAGATCCAGTCTGCGGTAATGTCGTTATGCTTATCCTGTGCATCCGGACCGCCGACCAGTGCACCATAGAGCACATGCTTCTGCTCGTCAGTGTCCTCACACTTTGTCAGACCGGAAGCTGCACGGTGATGCGGGAATTTCGCTGCGGTTTCGTCGTAGCCAACCTCATAGGCACGGTTCATGGGATTATCCCCCAGCAGATATTCCATCTGTCCCTTTGCCCATTCGCTGTATTCACCGGGCTTTCCGTTGTTGTTATATTTATCGTATACCAATGCCATCATCTGAGCCGCCGCATTGTATCGTGCGGAGCCCCATGTGTTCAGCCAGAAATAACCAGCCGGTGTAATGGTTCCCACGCCGCCAGTCATGTATTTGTTTAGGGCTTCTGCTACGGAACCCCAGCAGTTCATTTCCTCGTAGGGGCTCTTTCCGGCAGCTTTCTTGTATTCGTCAATGAAATTCGGGTACTGCTCACTGGTGATCTCACCCAGAATACACTGCACGCCGCCCCAGACATCGTTCCAGCAATAGACATAGCAGGGTGCAGCATAGTAGTCGTAGTACGGGAAAATCTGTTCCAGATAGTGGTGATCGCCGGTGATCTTGTACATCCATGCAGAAGCCCAGCAGTAATCGTCTTCCCACTTGGACGAATTGTAATAAGACTTCGGACCGTCGCCGTTGTCGCTCAGCTGCTTTTCGTGAGTTTCTGCGAATTTATACAGTGCTGTTGCATAGTCCAGCGATTTCTGTGCATATTCCGGATCGGTGTCCTTGAAGTTCAGGTAGTTGATCGCCAGCGAAGCAGCGGCAGAAGCAACATAATCTGTCTGCGGCTTGTCGCCGGTGAGGAAAAATGCCGGACGATCCATTTCGTCCAGTTCTGGTGCATTCCAGTAAGCGTGGTCAATGTCGCCGTCGCCCACCTGATAGCAATGTGCGATCACATCGCCGTTGGAATCCAAAAAGGTACACTTCATCAGATAGTCGTTAAAGTACCGCAGAATAGTTTCGATATGGTCGTCCTGACCAGTTTTCTGGTAAGCATCACGGAATTCGTAATAGCCCCAGCCCAGTGTTGCAGCAGAGTAGTTCTCCGGCATACCAAATTTTACATGGTCGCCGGCATCATGGAAACCGCCGGCAACATCGATGTAGCCGTCCCCGTCCGGATCCAGTATATCTTTATACTTGGTGAGGAAATCGGCACTTAAATTGGTGGCGGTGGAGTTCATGGCAACCTGAGCATCATAGGTATGGCAGTTGCCACGCCAAGTGTAGCGGTTGTTGTCCTGTACTTCTGTGCCGCACATATTGCCGTCGTAAAAATAGATGGAATATTGCAGTGCCCGTGCAAAATTCGCTTCTTTTTCGTCCGCAGCTCCCACGGCTACAGAACTGCATGTCCCTGCCAGCATAGCACCGCTGAGCAAGACGGAAAGCAGTCGTTTGCTTCCTTTGGAAAATCGTTTCATTTAATTTAATCCCTTTCCTTTCCGAAATGATTTGATCGGAATGCCTTTATTCGATTATCTTCATTATACGCGATTTTCAAGAAAAAGTCAACAGTTTTTTTCTTGTTTCATTGCACAATTTGTGAAAAATGTAAGCTGCCTTAATGATTTTCCCGCTTTATAAGTTTTATAAATAGATGTTTTATGCAAAATATCAGCACTCGGTCGTAAAATACGAAAATGCGTGCACAATATTGCAAACAAGACTAAAAAGCCACACAATTTCAAACAAAGTCGAAACTGCGTGGCTTTTTGAAAAACATGGCGGAGAGTGTGGGATTCGAACCCACGTGCCCTTTCGGACAACTGCATTTCGAGTGCAGCTCGTTA
>ERZ791826.424-NODE-424-length-40193-cov-6.599158_pt1 | contig 40193 bp, 35 predicted proteins | sample MGYA00510297_ERZ791826 | MGnify/ENA primary metagenome ERZ791826 (study PRJEB30046, sample SAMN00792004) | human gut metagenome | study: EMG produced TPA metagenomics assembly of the A metagenome-wide association study of gut microbiota in type 2... | reverse complement strand
CAACACGTTTTGTCCACCCTTTAAGAATCACTGAAAATCTTAAAATGCCGATGGATCCCGATAAATACGGGTTCCATCAACATTAAAACCAACACGAAATGTCCTATAAGCCCCGAAACACTCGGGTGGGATAATCCTCCAATCGAATATTCCAATAGAAAAAGAGGCTGTAGAAATGATCGCACATTTCTACAGCCTTTTTTTCTATTGGGAGGGCAAATTTACAGCTCGTTGAAGAGCGGCGAATAATTCATGAAGAGCGTGCAGATGATGATGGTCGTCGCGCAGGTCAGGATGGAAAGGCGGATGCCGTACTTGATCTGCAGCGATGGATTCAAACCGTAGCCGACTGGAATCGCTCTTGTGGAAACGGGGAGAATGTATGCGCAGTTGGCGGCAACGATGGTCCCCAGGATATACGGGATGGGGTCGACGCCCATGACGCCTGTGATGCCGGTCACGACAGGGATGGAAATCGAAGCGGCGGCCGTGTTGCTCGAAAGTTCGGAGAGGAAGCAGGCGAAGGTACAGGAAATAGCCATGGTCATGAGTCCTGGCGGAAGCTGGAGGCCTACGATGATGACAGCGAGGCGGTCGATGGCGCCCGTTTCAATGACGAGACGGCCCAAAGCAAGACCACTTGCGAAGAGGAAAATCATGCCCCACATGGCGTGGCTTTCTGCGTACTGCCAGTCGAGCATCGTCTTGCCATTTTCATCATGCAGGAAGAACATCAGCATGCCGATGACGAAAAAGACGTAAGCAGGCTTCATGGCAGGAAGGAATGAAGCGAAGAGCGGACGGATGAAGGCGAGGGCGGTCGCTAATATAAAGAGGTAAAGGCCGATCTTCTCGCCCCTTCTCATGGTGCCGAACTTGCTGTACATTTCACGGAAGTAGGCGCGCGTCCCCGGAAGGTCCTTGGCCGGAGCCGGGATGAGCCAGAGGAAGATGAGGTTCAGGAGGAAGACGATCGCAAGGAGCGGAAGGAAACGGATGACCCAGTCATAGTACATGAATTCATGGCCGGTCAGCTTTTCGATGTAGGAAACGGCGACAAGGTTCGCAGAGGATCCGATCAGCGAGCCGAAACCGCCGATACCGCTTCCCCAGCCGATGGCAAGCAGGATCGGGAGCGCCATGCGGCTTTCCGTCACGTCATCCTCGCCGACCGAGCGCAGCATGGCGACGGCAATCGGACAGAAGATAGCGGCCACGACGACGTTTGGAAGGAAAATGGAAAGGACGGTCGATGCGAGGAACCAGACGAAAATCTGGTTTTTCATCGAAGTCCCGATGAAGCAGAGCGCTTTGACCGACACGCGCTTGTCGAGGCCCGTCGTCGTCCATGTCAGACAGATGAGATCGGATCCCAAGAGCAAGACGACGATTTCCGAAAAGTACTGGCTGATGACGTGGGAATTCGGGATCAGGTTGAAGAAGGCATTGACGACGATCGGCACGAAGGCTGTGACGTAAATAGATACAGGCCTGATGATCCACCAGAGCGCCATCCAGACGGCCGTTGCGATGGCGAACGAGGCCGCGGGCGTGAACGTGCCCCAAAGAAGAAAAGCCGACAAGAAGAATGATGCCGGCCCTATAAGAATTTTCCATACCTTTGCCAAAATGCATACCCCCTCACATGCGCCCGGAGACCGGGCCTTCCGAGTTCCGTTATTTTTCTTTATCTGTCTTTAATTATAATAAGGCGCATAACCATTTAAAAACTGTTAATTCTTGTTTATAATACAAGTATATAGTTGTAACAGGAGGGCCTATAAATTTTCTATCCATGAAATACTTCGTCGTGCTGGCCGAAGAAAGGAGCTTCACGAAAGCAGCGGAAAAGCTCCACGTGACGCAGCAGACACTTTCCGCGCATGTGGCAGGGCTTGAGAAGGAATCAGGCGCCAAACTCTTCATCCGCCATGTGCCGCTTGAGCTGACGGACGCAGGCCGCGTCTTCTACCGCTATGCCAGGATCATCCGCAGAAATGAAATGGCGCTTGAAAGAGAGCTGACCGATGCGGCCGGCATGGGGAGGGGGACGCTTCGGATCGGCGTTGCTCCTTCAAGAGGGCAGGTCGTCCTTACGCCCGTCATTGAATCCTTCCGGAAATCCTGTCCGGGCATCCGCATCCGCCTTGTCGAAATGGCAAATGACATGCTCTGGACAGCACTGGCAAGAGATGAGATCGACCTCGTCCTCGCCCGTGCGCCGGAAGCGCTTCCCGGCATCGCATGTATTCCCTTTGCCGAAGAGTATTCCGTCCTCTACCTCTCCGATGATCTGGCGGAGGCGCTCTGGGGAGAGAAGAAGGAAGAAATCCTCTCTTCCCTTTCTGAAAGAAACAGGGAGCTTCCTGAATCCTTTGCCGAATGTCCCTTCCTCTTGAACAGCGAGAGCGACATCACGGGGGCTCTTGCACGCCGCCTTTTCAGGGACGCCGCTATCGATCCCGTCATTGCTGTCGAGGCGGAAAGCATGGGCACGATGCTGAAGCTCTGCGTGGACGGGGCCGGCGCTTACTTCTGCCCCGAAAGTCTGGCGGAGAAGCTCCTTCCGAGAAGCGCGCAAAAAAAACTCCACCGCATCACCTTCGAGGACGGGAAGTACGAGATTTCCTTCGGGTACCAGAAAAGTGCTGAACGGTGGAGTATGATCGGTCGTTTCATAGAAGAGGCTTTCAAAAGCCGCGGGAAGAAGTTTCCCTTAGCGAAGCCATAAGTTGGCGGCGGCATGCGCTGCCTGCTCGTGCGTGATGTAGCCTTCCTGCGCCATGAGCGTCAGGACGACGGTCATGCGCTCGGTGCCGGCCTTGGGGTGATCGATGGGATCATAGGCAGAAGGCGCCTGCGGAAGTCCTGCAAGCATGGCGCACTGGGAAAGGTCGAGCTCCTTCGGCTCCTTGCCAAAGTACGTGTGGCTGGCTTCCCTGAGGCCGTATGCCCCGTGACCGAAGTAAATGGTATTGAGGTAGAGCTCAAGGATTTCCTGCTTCGTGTAGTAGCGGTCAAGCTGGACGGCAAGGGCGAGCTCTTCAATCTTGCGGCTCATTGTGCGCTCCGGCGAGAGGAAAATGTTCTTGACCGTCTGCTGGTCGATCGTGCTGCCGCCTTCGAGCGTTTCGCCTGCCATGTAGTTCGTCACCATCGCGCGGGCGACGCCGATCGGATCCATGGCGCCATGGTCATAGAAGCGGCGGTCTTCGGTCGCAACGACACCGTCGATGAGGTACTGCGGGATGTCCTTGAATGGAACGAAGTTCTCGCGGTGGACGCGGGATTCGAGCGCTTCCTTGAAATTCGTGAGGTCGTGGTATTCCTGGCGGAGCGTCTGGATGTCCTGCTCCTTGGCGACCGTTGCATTCGGTGCGTCCTTGGATTTATTGACTGTGACCTTGCCGGAATCCGTCGTTCCTGTCACGCCGGATGCGAAGGTGGAAACCATGTCCGTCACCTCGCCGTAGAGGGAGTCATCCTTCTTGGCGGATGAAGGCGCAGAAGAAGCCGCTTTGGGCGCGCTTCCTGTAAGACTGGCCGGAATGTACTTCTCGATGCCGCTTCCCTGAGAGAAACCCCAGTAGACGGCGCAGGCCAGAACGATAAGCATGAAAAGTCGTTTCATTGTATTCCTTCCCTGAAAACGGGATATTTCCCGTAGATATTCTGTTCTTTATTGTATCATAGGAAAAGAAAAGGGAAAAATGGAAAGAAATGGCCCCTGATGATTTTAAAAGGCTTTTTCCTGCCAATCGAAGGATAAAAAGGGAAATATCTTTCCTGATGCCTTTCCAAAGTCTCTGAGTGCGGTATTTCTTAAAATATGGTATAATAATTACACAAGCTGTATATCAGAAAAATATAGGATATCTGTTGGCAGTGGTGCATCATTATAGGCCGCTGCGTTTTTATGTGAAGGAGAGTTGTATGGCTGAAGACATTCATGAAATTCAGGACCGGCACGCCGAAGAGAACGGCAAGAGCGATTACGGCGCCAAGGATATACGAGTACTGGAAGGACTGGAAGCGGTCCGCATGCGTCCTGGCATGTACATCGGCTCCACATCGGCACGCGGCCTGCATCATCTGGTCTACGAAGTCGTCGACAACAGTATTGACGAAGCGCTGGCAGGCTACTGCACGCACATCGAAGTCGTCCTGAATGACGACGGCAGCTGCACCGTTACCGATAACGGCCGCGGCATCCCGACTGGCATGCACGAAACAGGAAAGCCCGCCATGGAAGTCGTACTGACAGTCCTCCACGCAGGCGGCAAATTCGGCGGCGACGGCTACCCGATTTCCGGCGGCCTGCACGGCGTCGGTATTTCTGTCGTCAACGCTTTGTCCGAATGGATGAAGGTCGTCGTCAAGAGAGAGGGCGAGTTCCATGAAATGAAACTGTCCCGCGGGATTGTGACCCAGCCGATGAAGACCTATGGCAAGACAGATGAAACAGGCACAAGCGTCACCTTCAAGCCGGACGCTGAAATCTTCAAGGAAGGCGTCGACTTCGACTATGACACACTGAAGGTCCGCATGAGAGAGCTGGCCTTCCTGAACAAGGGCCTCGTCATTACTCTGGAAGACCACAGAGACGGCGCTGTCAGAAGCGAACAGTTCCACTATGCCGGCGGCATCGCCGAATTCGTCCAGTTCCTGAACGAAGGCAAGGACCTCGTCGATCCATCCGTTATTGCATTTGAAGGCGAAAAGGACAAGGTCATTGTCGACATTGCCATGCAGTACCAGACCGGGTACACGGAAAACATGTACACCTTCGTTAACGACATCAATACCGTCGAAGGCGGCATGCACCTGGCAGGCTTTAGAGCTGCGCTCACCCGTGTCATCAATGATTATGCTAGAAAGAACAATTTCCTGAAGCCGAACGAAGACAACCTGTCCGGCGACGACGTCAGAGAAGGTTTGACCTGCGTCATTTCCGTCAAGGTTCCGAACCCGCAGTTCGAAGGCCAGACGAAGACGAAGCTGGGCAATCTTGAAGTCAAGGGCATCGTCGACAACATTGTTTCCGAAGGCTTGAAGACATACCTGGAAGAACATCCGCAGGAAGCACGCGCTGTCATTGAAAAGGGCATCACCGCATCCCGCGCCAGGGAAGCAGCCAAGAGAGCAAGAGAACTCACCCGCAGAAAGAATGCGCTTGAAGTATCCAGCCTCCCGGGCAAGCTGGCCGACTGCACGGAAAAAGATCCGCGCTTCCTTGAAATCTACATCGTCGAAGGTGACTCCGCAGGCGGATCTGCAAAGACCGGCCGTGACCGCCGTTTCCAGGCTATCCTTCCGCTCCGCGGCAAGATCCTGAACGTCGAAAAGGCACGCCTTGACAGAGTCCTGAATTCCGACGCCATCCGTACCATGGTCACTGCCTTTGGCACCGGCGTAGGCGAAGACTTCGATATCAAGAAACTCCGTTACTACAAGATTATCATCATGACCGATGCCGATGTCGACGGCGCTCATATCAGAACACTGCTTCTGACATTCTTCTACCGCTACATGAAACCGCTCATCACTGAAGGTCATGTCTACATCGCTCAGCCTCCGCTGTACCAGGTACGTAAAGGCCGTCAGAAATACTATACCTATGACGACGATGAACAGAACAAGCTTCTCGCAAAGATCGGCATCGACGGATGCGCCATCCAGCGTTACAAAGGTCTTGGCGAAATGAACCCGGAACAGCTCTGGGACACCACCATGAACCCGGAACAGCGCGTGATGCTGAAAGTCGAATTGACCGATGCTGTAGAAGCAGACCGCCTCTTCACCATCCTCATGGGCGACAAAGTAGAACCAAGACGTCTCTTCATTGAAGAACACGCCAAGGATGTAACGAACCTCGACCTGTAATCAGAAGGGGCTGTGACAAAATACAAAAACATTTTGCCGCAGCCTTTTTTCCATGTCTTGACAAAAACGGGTTAAAATCCTTAAATCTGTATTTATATTCTTCGATAACGAGAAAGAAAGATTAAAAAAATTCAGAGTTGTAACAAAATTTTATCGAAAAAACCGTAATTTGTATTGGAACTATCGAGCCAAATGGTATAGAATAATAACGGTGTAAAGAGCACGTCAACGTATTCACTGGAAAGGGGATTTGTGATGGAATATTTCTATCCTGCAATAGTCAAGCATGATGCAAAAGGAGGAATTTTCTCTGTCATATTCCCGGATCTGAATGGATGTCAGGCGCAGGGGCGCACTGCTGAGGAAGCAGTTCTAAAGGCAAGGGAAGCTCTGGCAGCCTCTCTTCTGGAAATGGAAGAAAAGGGCCTTGAAATTCCGCCGGCATCGGATGAAAGACTTTTTCGTCTCCGTTATGGCGGCAGCCGCTGCTGCACCATTCTGGTCAATATGGAAACCTACCGTGAATACCGTGAATATAAAGTAAGAGCCGCCGATCATCAGACGGCGGTATGGGCAGAGACAGCCCGCAAGACAAGACGAGTCGGAATTCTGGCAAGAGTCTTCGGATTAAGGTAATCAAGAGCCGCGGCTTCGTGCCGCGGTTTTTTTAGTGACCTGGGGAGGAAACTATGTGGGAGATGATTCCGAAGGAACTGGATGAGACGGATATGAAAATCATCCACGCCCTTCGAAAGAACGGACGCATTTCTATGACAGAGCTGGGCAAGGAAGTCTTCATGACGAGCCAGGCCGTGAAGAACCGCATTGCAAGGCTGCAGGACTTGGGCGTCGTGGAGCGCTACACGGTGAACGTGAACTGTCCGCTCTTCGGCTACACGATCCACTGCGTCTTCGAGCTCGTGACAGATGAGAAGACGAGGGAAGGCTTCCTCGAATTCATGAAACATACAGAATACCATATTTTCCACTGCTACCGCGTGGACGGCGCATACCGCTTCTTTCTTGATGCGCACTTCCACAGCGAAAAATCCAGAGCGGACTTCATCCGTGAAGTTTCCGCATTCGGCCGCCTTACGACACATCAGGTCATGGAAGAAATCCAGGGCCTTCACCCTGTAGATGAATGATCATCCACGCTGTTTTACAATTTATAAGGAGACTCGGAAGGGCCTCCTTTTTTATTGCTTTTTATACCCGGGGCGCCTTCGCACCGCTCCCGCCATCCGGCACTGATGCTTGCAAATCATTCTTATTTAGGCTATACTTGCAAAATGTGCATAGCAAATACAACTTATCATAGAAAGAAGGAATACTATGACAATAGAACTTAATTTGTACCAGACGCTGGCAGCCGCTGTCGCCGTCTTCTTCCTGGGAAGCTTCCTGAAGGACAGGGTCAGCATTTTCAGGAAATACTGCATTCCTGCGCCTGTCATCGGCGGGACGATTTTCTCGATCGTGAACTGCATCCTTTACACGCAGGGCATCTGGAACTATTCGCAGGATACCGTCATGCAGAACTGGTGCATGATGCTCTTCTTCACCAGTATCGGCTACATGGCAAGCATCCGTCTCATCAAGAAGGGCGGACTCCTTGTCGTCAAGATGGCCTTTCTTGTCTTCCTCCTGATTGTCATTCAGGATCTGGTCGGTGTCACTTTTGCCAATGCCTTCTCGCTGAATCCGCTCATGGGTCTTGCAGATGGTTCGATACCGCTTGTCGGCGGTCACGGCACATCCGGCTCCTTCGGTCCTGTCCTTGAAGCACTGGGTCTTAAGGATGCGGCAACGATTGCTTTTGCTGCCGCTACCTTCGGCCTTGTCTCAGGGAGTTTCCTTGGCGGCCCGGTCGGAGAGCTTTTGATCCGTCGCTTCCATCTGAAATCCGATGAAGATGAAAACGGAGATGAAGTCCCGGAAAACCGCACGGAACATGAAATCGAAGGTGATGATGCAGCCGCTTACCTCAATATGGACCGCTTCATGTACGCTTTCGGACAGCTCCTCCTTGCCATGGGACTTGGCACATATGTCAGCCAGTTCTTCATCAACATCGGTCTCGTATTCCCGGGATACATCGGTGCCATGCTCGTTGCTGCCGTCATCAGGAATATTTCCGACATGACCGGGCTTTTCGGATGCTACCAGAGGGAAAGTGAAGTCCTTGGCGGCATCTGCCTGAACGTATTCCTTTCCTGTGCGCTCATGAGCCTGAAACTCTGGCAGCTGGCAGACCTTGCTATTCCGCTGATTGCAACGCTCATCGTGCAGGTTTCCATCATGGGCCTCTTCGCTTACTTCGTCATCTTCCGCGTCATGGGAAGAAATTACGAAGCAGCCGTCATGGCATCCGGCAGCTGCGGCTTCGGCCTTGGTGCCACACCGAACGCCATCGCGAATATGAACGCCATGTGCGAAAGATTCGGCCCGGCGCATACCGCTTACTTCGTCATTCCGCTCATCGGCGCTTTCGTCGTCGATTTCCTGAATGCATCCGTCCTCATGGTCTTCATGAATATCCTGAAGTGACAATCGGCGGGGCGGTTTCATTCATGATATAATAAGAATGATTTACCATTGAATGATGCATTTTCCAAAGGAGTACACTTATGTTCGATTTTCTTGACCTGTCTACGCTGATCTACCGCGTACCAGCGCTTCTTCTGGCGCTCTCCTTCCATGAATACGCGCACGCCGTCGTATCCGACTCGCTCGGAGATCCCACGCCTTCTGCCACGGGCCGTCTGACGATGAACCCGCTGGCGCACCTTGATGCTGTGGGCACGCTGCTGCTTGTCCTCTGCGGATTTGGCTGGGCGAAGCCCGTCATGATCGACCCGCGCTATTACAAAAACTACCGCTCCGGCGTCCTCAAAGTATCCCTGGCAGGCCCCGGCGGCAACCTTCTTCTCTGCTTCATTTCCATCTTTCTCATGGGGCTCTTGCAGAGATTCGGCATGCTCGGCATGGGCGGATACCAGTTCCTTTACTGGATCATGCTTTACAACGTATGGTTCGCCTTCTTCAACCTCATCCCGGTCCCGCCGCTCGACGGCTCCAAAGTCGTCAGCATGCTTCTTCCTGGCGAACTCTCCTGGAAATTTGAAAACTTCAACGCACAATACGGCTTCATCATCCTCATGGTCGTTGTATTCTCCGGCGTTGCCAACAAATTCCTGAGCCCGCTCTCCAACCTCTTCGTAACCCTCTGCTACAACATTACCTACATCCTGCTATAGTTGGCGGGAATAGAGTTAATTCCCATAACGGACGATGAAACTCTTCGAACCGGACAAAAGGTGCAAAACAAAAAAAGAGCTGTGAAATGATCCGTCATTTTCACGGCTTTTTTTTATGCTTTTTCCGCCGCCTGATGTATAATGAAAAATAAATTCTCGTGGAAGGAGGACATCATGATTACTACCTGGCTGATTTTCGAAATGGCAGGGACGATTGCCTTTGCTTTTTCCGGCGCTGCTGTCGGGCTCTACAAAAGAATGGATATTTTCGGCATCACGGTGCTCTCCGTCATGACGGCGGTCGGCGGGGGAATGATCCGCGATGTCCTCTGTGGCATCACGCCGCCATCAGTCCTCCGTTCTCCGGAAGGGCTCATCGTGTCGATCGTGACGGCGCTTGTCGTCGGCTTCGGCTATCCTCTTTTCCGCATCCCGAAGAGCGGGAAATGGGTCATCACGATCCTGTACCACTTGTCCGATACGATCGGCCTTGCCGCTTTCACCGTGACAGGGGCGCTCACTGCGTTCTACCGCTATCCTGGCTACGACATCGTCCTTCCCGTTATGCTGGGGCTCATCACCGCTGTCGGAGGCGGCATCATCCGCGATATGATGGCGCGCCGCATGCCCGTCGTCCTTTACATGGACGTCTATGCCATCGCATCGATTGCAGGCGGCCTTCTCCTCTGCGCTTTGAGAGAGCCATTGGGCACGCCGCTCGCCTCCTGGATTTCCTTTGCCTTCGTCCTGCTCCTCCGTTTTCTTGCCATCCATTACCACTGGCAGCTCTATCATCCGCACCGCCGTTTCCGCAGGATCCAGAGGGACTGAATTATTTCTTTACAAAAATTTTTCTTGACAAGCATTTGCGTTGAGCGTAATATCATAACCAACTTAAGGAAATCACTTAAGAAACTGAATAAAGACCTTACAAACCGGTGAGGCGGAGATAAAAACAGGAAATGCACTTCCAGAGAGCGGGGATTGATGGGAACCCGCAGTACGCAGCCCGTTAAATGGACCGCCGAGGGCGCTGTCAAAAGGAGAAATCCCTAGTATTCAGCGACGCATCATCTGCGTTATTGATGAGGGGTATGTTAGTACCCTGCGAGAGAGGGAGAAATCCAATTAAGGTGGTACCGCGAGTGTATATGAATGAGTACCGGGCATCCGGACTTTGAAATAGAGACCCGTCCTTGACAAATTTACTTTTGTCGAGGGCGGGTCTTTTTTGTTATCCGGAAGCGGAAAGGAGAAACAGGATGGAACAGTTGGAAAGAATCAAAGCCTATGCGAAAGACTACAGAAGAGTTCCGATCGCTAAGGAAATCTTCGCAGATGTCCGCACTGTCATCGGGACATTGAGAGTCCTGAAGAAAGTCAGCAGGACAGCATTCCTCTTCGAAAGCGCGGACAATACCGAGCGATGGGGACGCTATTCCTTTCTGGGATATGATCCAAAGCTTGAGCTCTTCGTGAAGAACGGAAAGATGACCGTCAAGGGCGCCGTCACAGAAACATTTGAGACAGACGACCCGGCCTCCGTCATCAGGAAAGTCCTTCACGAATACCAATCTCCGGAAATCCCGGGCATGCCAACATTTACCGGCGGGCTTGTCGGATACTTCGCCTATGAGTACGCGAGGTACTCGGAGAAGAAACTCTATTTCAAGGAGGAAAAGGAACCGGATATTTCCTTCAACGATGCGGACCTCATGCTTTTTGACAAGGTCATCGCATTCGACCATTACAGGAAAACGATCATCCTCATCACAAACGTCGACACGAGCGAGATCGAGACGAATTACGAAAAAGCGGTGAGGGAGCTCGATGAAATGGCAGAGCTCATCGCTTATGGAAAGGAAGCGGACATTCCGGAAGGAAAGCTCCTCAGCGATTTCAAAGACGAGTTCACCGAAGAAGAGTACGAAGCGCTCGTCAGAGAAATCCAGCAGCGGATCCATGACGGAGACATTTTCCAGGCCGTCCTTTCCAACGGCAGGAGTGCCGCTTTTGAAGGAAGCCTCCTCAATGCTTACCGGGTGCTTCGGACAATCAATCCTTCGCCCTACATGTTCTACCTTTCAGGCCACGACATAGAGCTCGCCGGTGCATCGCCCGAGACGCTCATCAAGCTGACGGGCGGCGAGCTTGAAACCTTCCCGATCGCAGGCACGATGCCAAGGGGAAAGACAGACGAGGAAGACGAAGCACTCGAAGAAAGGCTGGTCAGTGACAAGAAGGAACTTGCCGAGCACAATATGCTGGTCGACCTAGGAAGGAACGATATCGGAAAGATCAGCCGCTTCGGATCCGTCAGGGTGAGGGAGCTTCGGAAAGTGAAGCGCTTCTCCCACGTGATGCACCTCTGCTCCTTGGTCACGGGGACGATCCAGGAAGGAAAGGATGCGCTCGATGCCCTGGCCGCCGCGCTTCCGGCAGGCACGATGTCAGGAGCGCCAAAGATCAAGGCGATGGAAATCCTCCACGGGATGGAGAAATCGCCTAGAGGCGTCTACGCAGGCGCCGTCGGATACCTGAGCCTCACAGGAAATATGGACATGTGCATCGGCATCCGCATGGCAGCCGCCAAAGGGGGACGGGTATTCGTGAGAGCCGGCGCAGGCATCGTCAAGGACAGCGTTCCGAAGAGCGAATACAGGGAAACAAGGAACAAGGCAGAAGCCATGATTGAAGCAGTCAGGAAAGGACAGGAGGCGGGGGATTATGATTTTACTCATTGACCATTACGACAGCTTTTCCTTCAACCTCTACCAGCTCGTAGGAAGCCTTTCTTCGGACATCAAAGTCATCCGGAGCGACGAGCTCACCGTGAAGGAAATAGAAAATCTCAATCCTTCCCACATCATCCTTTCACCGGGAACGGGGCGGCCGGAAAATGCAGGCGTCTACGAAGAAGTGATTGAAAAGCTCAGGGGAAAAATCCCGATATTAGGCGTCTGCCTAGGCCATCAGGCGATCGGCGAAGTCTACGGGGCAAAGGTCATAAGCGCTCGGGAAATCCTTCACGGGAAATCCTCAGACATAGAAGTCATCAAAGAAACGCCGCTCTTTGAAGGCCTCGGGACATCCTTCGAAGGGGCCAGATACCACTCTCTTGCGATCGACCCGGAAACGATTGCGGGAGACCTCACGGTGACAGCCGTTTCCGATGACGGCGAGGTGATGGCCGTCGAAGACAGCAAAAGAAAAGTCTACGGCGTCCAGTTTCATCCGGAATCCATATTGACGCCAAAGGGCGGAACGATACTTAGCAATTTCTTACAGCAGTGAATGAGTGAATCAGGGGGAATCTATCATGATACAGGAAGCAATCAAAACCATCGTAAAGGGCAGCGAACTGCCATTTGAAACAGCGAGAGAATCCATGGGGGAAATCATGAGCGGGAAAGCATCGGAAGCGCAGATCGGCGCCTTCCTGGCTGCTCTTTCACTGAAAGGCGAGACCGTCGGGGAAATTACAGGATTTGCCAGAGCCATGAGAGACGCATGCGTGCCGGTCTCCCATGAAGGAGAAGTCTTTGAAATCGTAGGGACCGGGGGAGACGGAGCAGACACCTTCAACATTTCCACCACATCCGGCTTCGTCATCGCATCCGGTGGCGTCGCCGTCGCCAAGCATGGCAACAGGAGCGTTTCCTCCCGCTGCGGCGCGGCGGACTGCCTCGAAGCGCTCGGTGTCAACCTGGCTTTGACCGGCAAGGAAAACACCGAGCTTTTGAAGAAAGCAGGCATGTGCTTCATGTTTGCTCCCGTCTACCACAGTTCCATGAAGTATGCGGCCCCGGTCAGGAAAGCCCTCGGTTTCCGCACCGTGTTCAACATCCTGGGACCGCTTGGAAATCCGGCCGGCGCGACGATGCAGCTCATGGGCGTCTATGAAGAAAAGCTCGTCGAACCGATGGCTAAAGTCCTTTCGAACCTGGGAGTCAAGAGAGGCGCTGTCGTCTACGGCATGGACGGGCTGGACGAAATCACCGCCTGCGACAGGACGCTCGTCTGCGAATTCAAGAACGGCCTCTTCCAGAAGTACCTATTAGATCCCCGTGACTACGGCATAAAGCTTGCGCATCCGGGCGACCTCAAGGGCGGGGACAGCCGGGAAAATGCAGAAATCACAAGAGCCGTCCTCTCCGGAGAAAAGGGACCGAAGAGAAATGCAGTTCTCCTGAATGCTGGCATGAGCTTCCACCTTGCAGAGGGCATGTCCCTTGCTGAAGGCATCCAGAAGGCAGCGGACCTCATCGACAGCGGCAAAGCCCTTGCCTTCATGGAACGCTTCATCAGACTCTCAAGGGAGGCGGCACAATGATCCTCGACACACTGGCAGAAGGCGCGAGGCGGCGGGCCAGGGTCCTGGAAGAAGCTGACGGCGAAGGCATCAGGGAAGCGGCGATAGCAAGAGCGCTTGATGAAGACGTCCATGATTTTCCCTTCGAGAGAAATCTCCGGGCAGAAGGCGTGAACATCATCTGCGAAGTCAAGAAAGCATCGCCTTCCAAAGGCATCATCGCTGATCACTTTCCCTACCTTGAAATAGCCAGGGACTACGAAAGGGCAGGGGCGGCCGCCATATCCGTCCTGACCGAGCCGGACTACTTCCTTGGAAGCGGGCTCTACCTGAAGAAAATCTCCCGCGCAGTGCAGATTCCGATCCTTCGGAAAGACTTCATCGTATCCGAAGTCCAGATCTACGAATCCAAGCTCCTGGGCGCCTCGGCCATCCTCCTCATCGTTTCGATCCTGACGGATGAAGAGCTTACAAGGTTCATCCGGACGGCCAAAGGCCTCGGCCTCTCGGCGCTTGTCGAGACAAGGACGGAAGAAGAAATACGGAGAGCCGTCCTCGCAGGGGCAAGAATCATAGGCGTCAATAACCGAGACCTCCGTGATTTCTCCATCGACAATACCCGCGCAGCAAGGCTGCATTCGCTGGTCCCCGAAGATACCCTCTTCATTGCAGAAAGCGGCATACAGAAGAGGGAAGACATCGAAGAGTTCCTTGCGGCCGGCATCCGAAATTTCCTCATCGGGGAAGCCATGATGAAGGCCGAGGACAAGGCAGAAAAACTTGCTGAGTTCATCGGGGAAGAGCCACGGGTCCAGTGCAAGATCTGCGGGATTTCAAGGGAAAGGGATATCGATTTCTTAAACGATGCCCTTCCCGATTACGCAGGCTTCATCTTTGCAAGAAGCCCGAGGAAGGTGACGCCCGATAAAGCGGCCGGCCTCATCAGTTTGCTGGATCCACGGATCAAGGCGGTCGGCGTCTTTGTGAATGAAACAGCAGAGACCATAGCAGACATTGCAAAGAAAACCCATCTCTCCGTCATCCAGCTCCACGGGGATGAGGATTTTGAAACGATCCGCGAAGTGAAGGAAAGGACAGGACTTCCCGTCTGGAAAGCCATCCGGGCAGGAAGCGAGGAAGACATTCTTCCATGGAACGATTCGCCGGCCGATGCCCTTCTCCTTGATGCGAAAGTCATGGAGAAGAGAGGCGGCACAGGAAAGCGCATCGATCCAAATCTCGCCAGAGCGGTAAGGAAGTCCTTCCTTCTGGCGGGCGGCATGAATTGTGAAAATATCGTCCGGGCAGCGCGCATCGCAAGGCCCTTCGCGGTCGACGTGAACAGCGGCGTTGAAACGGACGACATGAAAGATAAAGAGAAAATACAGGCGGTAATCCGTCTTTTGGCCCGGTCGGGCCTGCGGAAAGGATGAAAGGTATGACGAAAAGAGAAGGACGCTACGGCGTGCACGGCGGACAGTATGTCCCGGAAACATTGATGAATGCAGTCCTCGAGGTCGAGGAAGCGTATGAAAAGTACAAGAATGATCCGGATTTCAATAAGGAACTCGACGACCTGAACAGGAATTACACAGGCCGCCCCTCGCTCCTCTACTATGCCAAGAAAATGAGTGAAGACCTGGGCGGAGCGAAGATCTATCTCAAGAGAGAAGACCTCAACCACACAGGCGCCCACAAGATCAATAACGTCCTTGGCCAGGCACTCCTTGCCAAGAGAATGGGCAAGACAAGAATCATTGCCGAGACCGGCGCAGGCCAGCACGGCGTAGCTGCCGCAACGGCCGCTGCCCTCTTCGGCATGGAATGCGAAGTCTTCATGGGCAAGGAAGATACCGAGCGTCAGGCACTGAATGTTTACCGCATGCGTCTCCTCGGCGCCAAGGTCTATCCCGTCACCTCCGGGACCATGACACTGAAGGATGCCGTCAGCGAAACGCTCCGCGAATGGACGAGACGTCTGGACGACACCTACTACATCATGGGATCGGCCGTCGGCCCGCATCCGTTCCCGATGATCGTCCGCGATTTCCAGGCCATCATCAGCAAGGAAGCCAGAGCGCAGATCCTGGAAGCGGAAGGGAAACTCCCGGCCGCTGTCCTTGCCTGCGTCGGAGGCGGCAGCAACGCCATTGGCACCTTCTACCATTTCATCCCGGACGAAGGCGTCCGCCTCATCGGATGCGAAGCGGCAGGAAGGGGCATCCATACAGGAAAGCATGCGGCGACCCTCACGATGGGGACCGAAGGCATCTTCCACGGCATGAAATCCTACTTCGTGCAGGATGAATACGGACAGATCGCACCGGTCTACTCCGTTTCCGCCGGCCTCGACTATCCGGGCGTAGGACCCGAACACTCCTACCTGAAGGACATCGGCCGCGCTGAATACGTGCCGATCACTGACGACGAAGCCGTCGACGCCTTCGAATACCTGTCAAGGACGGAAGGCATCATTCCGGCCATCGAAAGCGCGCATGCCGTCGCAGAAGCCATCAAGCTGGCACCGACGATGAAGAAAGACGACATCATGATCATTTGCATTTCCGGCCGCGGCGACAAGGACGTAGCAGCCATGGCAAGATACAGAGGGGTGGACATTCATGAATAAATTAGAAAAAGCCTTCGACGGGCACAAAGCATTCATCGGTTTCCTGACAGCAGGCGACCCGAGTCTGGAAGATACCGAGCGGTATATAGAAATCATGGCAAAGTCCGGGTGCGACCTGATTGAAATTGGTATTCCTTTCTCCGATCCTGTGGCAGAAGGGGAAGTCATCCAGAAAGCGACCATCCGCGCCCTTGCTGCCGGCACCACGACAGACAAGATCTTCGACATGGTAGAAAGAGTCGCTCTGAAAATCGATATTCCTCTCGTCTTCATGACCTACCTCAATCCGGTCTACGTCTACGGCGCAGAGAAATTCTTTGCCCGCTGCGAGAAGGCAGGCATCTCCGGCATCATCGTTCCAGACATGCCATATGAAGAAAAAGGAGAACTCGCAGAACCCGCCAGAGCGCATGGCGTGAAGATCATCTCCCTCATCGCCCCGACCTCTGAAGGCCGCGTCGGCATGATTGCGAGAGATGCAGAAGGCTTCATCTACCTCGTTTCCTCCATGGGGGTCACAGGCGTCAGGAGCGAAATCACGACGAACGTCAAAGCCATCACCGATACGATCAGGAAGTACACGGACGTTCCCGTCGCCGTTGGCTTCGGCATTGCAACGCCCGATCAGGCGGAAGACATGGCGGGAGCTTCTGACGGCGCCATCGTGGGAAGCGCCATCGTCAAGATCATCGAAGAGCATGGCAGCAAAGCAGACGAGCCGCTTGCCGCATACATCCGCTCCATGAAAGACGGCGTGGAAAAAGCAGAAGAGAAATAAGCAATATAAAAAGGGCTGTGCAGGGAGGAATCCTTCCACAGCTCTTTTTCTTATTCCCTATTTCCTTATATATAAGTATATATAAATAAAAAGAAGTGACTGATTTTCGACCAACGAAAAATAGAAATCTTTCACTCTAGCATTTCTATGAGTTCATGGTATAATGAGGGCGTTGCGATACTTTCTCAGAAATCATTCAATCAGGTGAAAGCCTGTGATAAGGAGCATTTCATGAGCACATTGATAAAAGCGCTGGCGGCTCTGGCTGCAGGCGCGCTGACGGCGTATCTTCTGCCGAAACATAAAAAAGGAAAAGAAAAGAAGCGCCTTCCCGTGGGAGAGAGCTTCCGTTTTCTGGCGGAACAGACAGGCACCTGCCGCGATCCGATTCCGGTCTACTACTACCGTCCGGCTACCTGGACCGAGGACCAGCCCGTCTTCATTTTCTTCCCGGACGTGACACGCCGCGCAGAGAAATTCGAACGCCATATGGAAAGCCTTGCCGTGAAGTACAACATGCTGATCGCATGCCCTGAATTCTCGACGAAGAAATATCCGGGCGCGCGCTGGTTTCAGGAAGGAAACGTGCAGGACAAGGAAGGCGAGGAAGGAACGATCCAGCCAAGAAACCACTGGTCCTTCGATGCCGTGAACCATATCGTTGCCGCTGTCCGCGCAAGGACCCATGCCAAGGGAAAGGTCATCATTTTCGGCCATTCTGCCGGCGGCCAGTTCATGCATCGCTACAGCCTTCTTGATGGAAGAGCGGACGTCGATGCCATCGTCTGCGCCAATGCGGGATGGTTCACGATGCCTGACGATACCACCTGCTACCCGTACGGCACAAAGGGCCTCGGCCTTTCCGATGCCGATCTGGCTTCTGCCTTTGCTCTCCCCGTCATCATGCTGATGGGAAGCGAGGACGTTTCCAGAGAGCAGCCTTTCCGCGCGACCCCCGAGGCCGATGCACAGGGCAAGAACCGCATGGAACGCTGCCTCCATTACTTCGATGCCTGCCAGAAGAAAGCCGAAGAACTCGGCGTTCCCTTCAACTGGAAGAAAGGCGTCGTAGAAGGCGCTGCCCACGAAGGCGGCAAGATGGCAGAAGGCGCCATGAAACTCTTCTGCGAAGAACCGCTCGATGAAACAGTAGGAATGTAAGAACTTAAAAGTAAGCACTTGAAAAGGCTGCGGCGAAAGATATATCTCGCTGCAGCCTTTTTTCATTTCATCACCAGTCAATCCATGTGAGTGCTTTTTCCAGTTCGTAGAAGGTCTTGCCATCCCAGAGGATATCTTCGGTGAGATGGTTCAGCACATCTTCCGCGTCGTCACTTTCGTAGTAGTACACCATTTCCATGAACTCTTCGAAAGGCTCGCCCGTGAAGCGGTACTTCTCCACGCTGATGCTGTTAGTGTCCCTTCCCGGATGGAACTTCAGCCCCGAAAAACGGTACACATAGCTCTTGTGCCTGACGGAAGCTTCCCCGTCATTCATAAAGTCGATAAATTCATCTGCGTCGCCGCCCTGCATATTGTCCTCCTTGTTCTTAACTATATTGGACGTCTTTATTATACAGGAAATCCGCGGGAAGCGGTAGGATGCCCTTGCCTTTTTTGCACTTGCCCGTCGTGGTATAATAGTTAAATACGATATTCAGTTGTCGGCTGTCAACCAACTTAAAAAAACAGGAGGAATGATGAAAAAGGCAATCATATTATCCAGCGGGGGCGTCGATTCCACGACGTGCGTATCCCTGGCTGTCGACAGACTGGGAGCAGACAATGTTGTGACTGCTTCTATTTTTTATGGCCAGAAACATAAGAAAGAAATCCTGGCCGCGCGCAAAGTGGCAGAATACTACCACCTACGGCATTATGAATTCGATCTTTCCTCCCTCTTCCAGTATTCGAACTGCTCGCTCCTTGAAGGCTCCACGCAGGAAATCGTGCATGAAAGCTATGCCGAGCAGATTGAGAAGAACGGAGAAGGAAAAGTTTCCACGTACGTCCCCTTCAGAAACGGACTGATGCTCTCCACAGCGGCTTCGCTGGCAGCCAGCCTCTTTGAAGACGACGACGTAGATATTTATATCGGCGCCCATGCCGATGATGCGGCCGGCGATGCGTATGCCGACTGCAGCGAGCCATTCCTGAAAGCTATGGGAGATGCAGTTTCCATCGGCACATACGGAAAAGTCCATCTGGCATTCCCCTTCGCCAAGCTGAACAAGGCAGGCGTCGTAGCTATGGGCCTTAAGCTCAAGACACCTTATGAACTCACATGGAGCTGCTATGAAGGCGGCGAGAAACCCTGCGGAACCTGCGGGACCTGTATAGACCGTGTAGCTGCGTTTGCTGCGAACGGCGTTAAAGACCCGGCCCTCTGAGCCGAGAAAGGAATATTATGTTTACCGTAACAAAGAGAATGGAAGTATCCGGGGCGCATTACCTGCACCTCGATTATGAAAGCAAGTGCACGAACCTGCATGGCCATAACTGGATCATCACCGTCACCGTCCAGAGCGAGGAAGTCGACCACAACGGCATGGTCGTCGATTTCAGCAAGATCAAGGAAATCGTGAACCGCTTCGACCACGCCCTCATCAATGACGTCATGGGGGATATCAACCCGACCGCCGAAAACATGGCCAAGTGGCTCTGCGACCGCATCCCGCACTGTGTACGCGTATCCGTACAGGAAACGGAAGGAAACGTGGCCACCTATGAAAAGTGAGTACCGCTATGACGACGGACTTTTCCATGTGACCGAGATCTTCGACAGCATCGACGGCGAAGGAAAAAGAACCGGCTGCATGGCCACTTTCGTAAGACTGGCAGGCTGCAACCTGCGCTGCACGTACTGCGACACCGCTTACTCGCTTGAACTTTCCGACACAAAGGAAGCGCTGACGGAAGATGAACTCATCCGCCGCATCCACGCCTTCCCTTGGAAGAACATCACACTGACCGGCGGCGAGCCGATGCTTCATCCGCTCCGCCATCTCTGCGAAAGACTCTCCGAAGAAGGCTATGACATCAATATAGAAACGAACGGCGCCGTTCCCCTTTGGGAAGACCGCCCGTCCGGCGTTTTCTACACGATGGACTTCAAGTGCTCAGGAAGCGGCATGAAAGAATCCATGAGGAAAGAAAATTTCCCCATCCTGAAAGAAAAAGACGTGTTGAAATTTGTCGTCGGCTCGAAGGAAGACCTGGATGAAATGAAGGAAATCACAAAGACGTACTTCGAAAGAAAAGACCATCCGGAATTCTTCGTTTCTCCCGTCTGGGGGAAAATCACGCCGGCGGAATTGGTAGAGTATGTCAGGGAAAACCGGCTGAGCCGCGTGAGGGTGCAGGTGCAGCTTCACAAGATCATCTGGGACCCGAACAGAAGGGGCGTATAAAAATGGATCGAAAGAAACTCGAAGAGGCAGCCCGCCTCATCATTGAAGCAGTCGGAGACGACCCCGGAAGGGAAGGCCTCCTGGAGACGCCGAAACGCTTCGCAGACATGATGGAAGAACAGTTCAAGTACTGCAGCATTTCCAATGACGAAATCGCCCGCGAATTCGACAAGACCTTCGAATCACCGGAAAGCGACATGGTCGTCGTGAAGGACATTGAAATCTTCTCCCACTGCGAACACCATATCGCTCTCATGTACAATATGAAAGTCACCGTCGGATATATGCCGAAAGGCCGCGTCATCGGACTTTCCAAGATCGCCCGCATCGCAGACGCCGTATCCCGCCGCTTCCAGATTCAGGAACGCATCGGCACCGACATCCGTGACATCATGAAGAAAGTCACGGGCTCTGACGACGTCGCTGTCCTGATCGACGGCGAACACTCCTGCATGACCGCCCGCGGCATCAAGAAGCCGGGCACCCGCACCAGGACGGTATCCGTCTCCGGTGCTTTTAAGAAAGACATCGAACTCCGCAAGGAATTCCTCATGCTCGCAGGCAAGTAACGGACATACCGGGAAAGGACGACTATGGATATTTTCAAGAAATTCACCGCGCGCGCCGTCAAGCTCGTCTCCGGACGCGCATCGGCTGCGCTCTTCTGTGACTACGCCTATGCCAATGAAATGAAGACCCCGGTGCACCCGGGCTATGGACGCGGCAGCAGAAACCGCGGCGCCCTCGAAATGGAATATGCGGCGGACGGTCCTGAAAAGGTCGAAGAGAAAATCTTCAAGACAGGAAATACCGATCCCAAAGGCGTCCAGAACATTCACGTCTGGTACCCTGCATCCATGGAAGAAGGGAAGAAATACCCGCTTCTCATCATTTCCAATGGCATGGAATTCTCCTGCACCTCTTTTATCGCGATTCTCCAGCACCTTGCCTCCTGGGGCTTCATTGCAGCCGGCAACGATGCACTGAACTCGGGAAGCGGCGAAACAGCGGCCAAGACGCTTGAGAAAATGCTCTCTGAAAACGAAAAGCAGGGAAGCCTTTTCCATGACCGCATCGATCTGGATCACATCGGAGGCATCGGCTACTTCCAGGGAGGCGCCGGCGCTATCCGTCAGGCGACCATCTCGAAGAACAAGGACCATTACAGTGCGCTGTACCTGGCAAGCCCCATGACGCTTCCCTTCATCGAGAAAGCAAAAGCTGCTGCATGGTCATACGACCCGTCCCAGATTACGGTTCCCGTATTCATCGCCTCAGGCGGAGACGGCATCGAAAATGGCATTCTCGCTCCTAAGGAAGACATGGAAGGCATTTATCAGGCCGCAAAAGGACCGGCCGTCATCGGACGCATGAAAGGCGAGGACCACCTCCGCGTCATGACACGCGCCGACGCATACATGACAGCATGGTTCCGCATGATCCTTTCTGGCGATGAAAAAGCAGCCTCCATTTTTGGAAAAGACGGTGAATTCATGAAGAATGCAGGCTGGACAGATAAAAGCATCAAGGGAATTCCCTTGGAAGGAAACGAATGAAACATATAAAGAAAATTCTGGCGGCGGGCATTTGTCTCGCCGCTTCACTCTATCTCACGCCTGCCATGGCGGCCTACGAAATCGACCCCGATTACACCATGAAGTACAACGACCCGGGGAAAATCGAGCAGCGCTACCGCTGGCACGGGCCCTACGAGGTGAAGTCCGTCGTCCTCTCTGACGGTGAAGCGAAATATGGAAATTACAAGTACAAAGTCTGGTATCCCGTGCAGCAGGCAGGGCGCGAAAGGCCCCGACCCCTCGTCATCACCCTGAACGGCACCGGCGGATCCTGCGACAAGGACGAACCCATCTTCAGGCATCTCGCCTCCTGGGGCTTCGTCGTGGCAGGAAATACGGATGCGAAGACAGCGCCGGGCTTCTCTGCCGAATGGACACTCGATCAGGCCCTTGCGGCCAATCAGGATTCCAAAAGCCCTCTTTATCATCAGATCGATGAAAAGGAAATCGGCATCGTAGGCTACTCTCAGGGAGGTGCCGGTGCTTACAATACACTTGAAGGGAAAGACGGCGATAAATTCAAGACCATGGTCACCGTTTCAGGCGTCACGGAATCCATCGGAGAAAAACTCCACCTGCCCGTCTGGATCTACGACCCGTCCAAAGTCACTATCCCCGTCTTCATGGCAGCCGGCACAGGCATCCTTGACAGGAAACTTATCACACCGCTCGATGAAATGAAGGAAAACTACAGCAAAATCCAGTCAAAGACAGCCGCCATGGGAAGAAGAAAAGACGCAGACCACCTGGACATCCAGACCGCCGCCGACGCCTACATCACCGCCTGGCTCAGATGGCAGCTCGATGACGACATCTACGCCAAAAGAGTCTTCACAGGCAAAGACCCCGAAATCCTGAGGAACCCCGCATGGGACAACGCAGAAGTAAGGAACCCGGAAACGACCCAGCCAAAACAGACTGAAAAGTGAATTGATAAATAAATGCTAAGATCAATCTTATTCAGGAACTGAACAAAATGAAATGTTTTGGGAGATGATGAGGGGAATTTATAAAAAGCTATTCGCAGAATTTTTCCCTCGAAATCTTCCAATGGAAGATTTTGCTGTCCCGAGCCGAAGGCTTGCAGAGAAATGACAATGGTTTGCCATTTCTGGCTTCAAATTCTTGATTTTTACAAAAGGAAGCCCGGTCTGCTAAAAAGCTTGATAAATGGCAGCACGACAATTTTTAGAGTATAGATTCTTGCCGACCTGCAAATTTTTTAAGAATTTGCACCGACCTTGAACTCCGCTCATCTTCTCCTGCACAGAGTCTTACTTTTATGCTAAAATATATAAATGTATATGAGGAGAAAAATGCAGAAGAAACGTAAATTTTTCATCATGACGGCTTTTATTGGAGAGGGGCATTCTCAGGCGGCTCGGGCTATTGCGGAGACCATCAAACAGGTTCATCCCGATGATGCGGTTCGCGTGCTGGATTTTCTGTCCAGGGATGTTCTTTCCATTGATCACGTCTTAAAAGAATCTTACCTGAAAATGATTCGTATATTCCCTGAAATGTACGATAGTCTATATAGCAATTCACAGAACAGGCATTTAGGAGCAACGTTTCAGAGTCTTCTTTCCTGGAGTTTCCGAAAGCGGATGAAGAGGCTGATTACCGTCTTGAAACCGGATGCCCTGTTGTTTACCCATCCATTTCCGGCCTGTGCAGCCAATCTGCTGAAGAAGGAAGGGGACATTAATACCCCTCTTCTCGGAGTCATTACCGACTTTGATATTCATCAGCTCTGGGTGTACAAACAACTGGATGCGTACTGCGTCCCTTCCGAGGATTTGGCGCGTAAACTGGAAGCCCATAATGTGCCGAGAAATATTATTCACACCACGGGAATCCCAGTTCGCAAATCCTTCTATGAAGAACTGAAAAATCCAAGTCCTAAAGAAAAAGGGACCGTACTCATCATGGGTGGGGGCCTGGGACTCGGAAATATTACAGATACTCTTCTACGTCTGGACAAGGTTGATTCCGTGAGCCAGTTTATTATTGCTACGGGACAGAATATCAATCTATATGAAGAAGTGGCATCTATCCGGTCAAGCCTCCGGCATCCGGTGGATCTGCACAGCTATACCAATAAAGTGGCAGAAATGATGAGTAAGAGTGAACTCATCGTCACCAAACCTGGTGCGCTCACCTGTACGGAAGCGCTGACCATGAATCTGCCTATGGTTTTGGTCAACGCCCTTCCCGGACAGGAACGGGCAAACGCCCAGCATCTGGAAGAACAGGGATGTGCTGTCTGGACTAGGAAAAATGAACTGGCGGACACAGTCGACGGTCTGCTGAAAAATGAAGATAAACTCAAGCAAATGGCACTTGCCTGTGGCAATGATAAAAAGGACAGCGCACTCGAAATTGTCCAGATACTCGACCATATGCTGGAAAGCAATACGAACTGAAATAGGTATCTCCAATTTAAAGAAAGGGGATACCTATTTGACTATAACGAGAATGTCGAAATTTGTATATCTAGTTAACAACGGAGAAAAGCATGCAGCAGTGGATTAACCATGCAGAAAGAAAACAGAAAAAGAAGCCTCGCAGTGCTTCTCTGATTCGCCTTATAAGCAAAGCCATATATCTTTGCGGAGATTATGTGGGGATTTTACTGGCCGAATGGATAGCCTTCCATATCAGAAATTTCCTGATGGGCAATATATTTCAGGTAAACGCCATATACATCTATATAGTGACACCTGCTGTATTCCTTCTGGCGCTGGCATTTGCCGGAATATATTCCAAACATTATACCAGTGCACAGATGTTGGAAAAACTGTTTAAAGCCTGCCTGGGGGCTATTGCATTTTCCATCATCCTCATGTTCCTTACCCAGGTATCCGGTCAGGTATCACGCCTTTATGTGGGATTATTTGCCATCATCGTCTATATTCTTTTAGTGGTAGAAAAATATATTACGGCATTGATTATCCGACGGATTCCAGGACTTCAGATTCCTGTTCTGGTAGTAGGTGCCGGAAAGACAGCTGATGCAGCGATTGATGAAGGAAAAAACAACGTATTCATTAACTATAGGGTAGCCGGATTCCTTGAGGATTTTGAACCATCTTCCCGCTATGCCGATGTATATCCGATTCTTGGAGGTTTTAATGATCTGGAAAAGGTAATTGCTGAAACCGGAATTCAGGATGTAATCATTGCGGCACCAGGACTTCCACAGGACCAGCTGAATCATCTCCTCTATCGGGCACAGACACTGGTTCCCTATGTGAGCGTAGTTCCAAATCTGGTAGGCGTACCGATGTCAAATGTGGAAGTGGAATCTTTCTTTGACACCCGGATTATGCTCTTAAATATTAAAAATAATCTGGCGTTTCGGCTGAATCAGATTATTAAGCGGATATTTGATGTTGTTCTGACGCTTAGTGGAGGTTTATTCCTGCTCCCATTATTTCTTGGAATTTGTGTATGGATAAAAACGGATTCGCAAGGACCGGCAATCTATAAACAGCGCCGGGTGGGCAAGGATGGAAAAGAATTCGACTGCTACAAATTCCGCTCTATGGTCGTAGATTCGAAAGAACGACTGGAAAAACTTCTGGCCACAGATCCAAAGGCAAAAGAAGAATGGGAACGGGATTTTAAACTGAAAAATGATCCACGTATTACGAAAAGTGGTGCTTTTCTTCGAAAGACCAGTCTTGATGAACTTCCACAGCTTCTCAACGTACTGAAGGGGGAAATGTCCCTGGTAGGTCCTCGGCCCATTGTGCAGAAAGAAGTGCCTAGGTATGAACAGTATATTAAAGAATATTACATGGTACTTCCAGGAATCACGGGCCTCTGGCAAGCTAGTGGTCGAAGTGATATTGATTATCCGGAACGGGTGGCCATGGATCGTTGGTATGTTCATAACTGGAGTGTATGGCTTGATATCATTCTCATCTGGCGCACATTGTTCGCAGTAATTCACAGTCGTGGTGCTTATTAATCAGATATAAGGATGGATAAAAATTGAAAATTCGTAAAGCAGTCATTCCAGCGGCAGGATTTGGAACCCGATTCCTTCCGGAAACCAAAGCAATGCCAAAGGAAATGCTTCCTATTGTTGATAAACCAACTATTCAATATATTGTGGAAGAAATACTGGACAGTGGAATAGATGAAATTCTGATTGTCAGTGGTCATGCGAAACGGGCTATTGAAGATCATTTTGATTCATCGCCGGAACTGGAGCAGCATTTGTTTGAGCACAACAAACTGGATTTGCTCGAACAAGTGCGCAAAGTTGCGAATATTAAGGTACATTACATCAGGCAGCAGCATATGAGAGGATTGGGAGATGCCATACTCTGTGCCAAAGATTTTATTGATGGTGAACCTTTTGGCGTTATTCTTGGCGATGACCTTGTCTATAATGGGGAGGATACTCCGGCACTTGGTCAGCTGCTCGAACAGTACGAAAAAACGGGATGTACCATTGTGGGGTGTCAGACGGTAGACAGAGAACAGGTTTCTTCCTATGGAATTATAAAAGGGAATCCCACGGAAGATCCTGATCTCGTTCATGTAGAAGACATGGTGGAAAAACCAAAGGTGGAAGAGGCGCCAAGCCGTTTGGCTGCTTTAGGCAGATATGTCATTACTCCGGAAGTCTTTGAAATTCTTGAACAGACTAAGCCGGGAAAGGGTGGAGAAATCCAGCTTACCGATGCACTCAGAGTTATGGCGCACAACGGCAATGTATATGCTTATAATTTCAAAGGGAAACGATACGATACAGGAAACAAGCTTGGCTTCCTTAAAGCTACCGTAGAATATGCACTTCGCCGGGATGATCTGGGAGATGCGTTTAAGAAGTATCTGACAGAAGTGGTAAAAGACCTTTAATATTTAAAATTAACATGAAATAGAATAGAGCAAAGTTTCGTAAAGGAGAAAAAAATGAATGTATTACTCGCTGGCGGTGCCGGATATATTGGTTCACATACCGCGGTGGAACTTTTCAATGCTGGTCACCATGTGGTAATTGTAGATGACTACAGCAACAGCAGTCCGGAGGTTATCCGTAGAATAGAAGAGATTACTGGGAAAAACGTGGTTTCTTATGAAGCCGATGTGAAAGATAAGGAAAAGATGCGTCATATCTTTTCAAAAAATCACATTGACTGTGTAATTCACTTTGCAGGACTCAAGGCCGTAGGAGAATCTGTTCGTCTTCCGTTGAAGTATTACCGCAATAACATAGATACTACACTGACTCTGCTGGAATGCATGGAAGAAGCGGGAGTTAATCAGTTTGTATTCTCCTCTTCAGCCACGGTGTATGGAGAAGAAAATGAGCCGCCTTATGTGGAAACCATGCATCGAGGACGCTGTTCCAACCCGTATGGGTGGACTAAGGTGATGATGGAACAGATTCTGGAAGATGCGGCAAAAGCCAATCCTGAGCTTTCTGTCATTCTTCTTCGCTACTTTAATCCGATTGGGGCCCATGAGAGTGGATTGATTGGTGAAGATCCACAGGGGATTCCCAACAATCTGATGCCCTTTATTGCCCAGGTGGCGGTGGGAAGAAGAGACCATCTCACCGTATTTGGAGGAGACTATCCCACGCCAGATGGAACTTGTCTTCGTGACTATATTCATGTAATGGACCTGGCCAACGGCCATGTAAAGGCAGTAGAATATGCAGCTAAACACAAGGGGGTTGAAGTGTTCAACCTGGGAACAGGCACTCCTTACAGCGTTCTTGATATCATTCATGCATTTGAAAAAGCTACCGAGGTTAAAGTGAAGTACGAAATCGGACCTCGTAGAGCAGGAGATCTTCCCAAATTCTGGGCCGATTCAACCAAGGCGCAGAAAGTACTTGGCTGGCATACAGAACGAACGCTGGAAGACATGTGCAGGGATACATGGAACTGGCAGTCTAAGAATCCAGAAGGATATAAGAAATAATATATCAATAGATTACTCGACAAGGAGATTTGAATGGAAGGAAAAATCCGGGTTTTGCAAATTCTCGGCATTGTTGCAGGAGGCGGTGTAGAGTCTGTAATAATGAATTATTATGAACATATTGATCGAACTAAAGTTCAGTTTGATTTTATAGTCCATAATGATAATAAAATTGATATTACGGATAAAGTTCAGGCTATGGGTGGAAGAGTATATAAAGTTACTCCATACTATAAGAATCCCATTGCTTTTACCTATGATGTTTTTAAGATAATAAAAGCTAATCACTACAGAATTGTTCATTCTAACATGAATACATTATCTGTTTTTCCTCTTTTTGCTGCCTGGATGGCTGGTACACCTATTCGAATTCTTCATAACCATAGTACTTCATCACCAGGAGAGACTAAACGAAATGTGATGAAATTCATCCTTCGTCCGTTTGCAAAATTTTTCGCTAATCGATATTTAGCTTGCAGCCATTTAGCGGGAGAATGGATGTATGGTAAAAAAATGATGGATAGCGAAAAGGTAACAATAATTAATAATGCTATAGATTTAAAAAAGTATGCATTTGATCCATCAAAAAGAAAAGGTTTAAGGAAAAAACTGGGGCTTGCCAACGAACTTGTTATAGGGCATGTAGGAAGGTTCATGTATCAAAAAAACCATGATTTCCTCGTTGATGTATTCAATAAAATATCTCAAAATTGTCCTTCTGCCATTTTGCTCTTAATTGGTGACGGACCGTTAAGACCCACAATTGAAAAAAAGGTAAAAATGTTGGGACTTGCGAAAAAGGTAAAGTTTCTTGGATTGAGAAATGATGTCCAGGATTTGTATAATGTGATGGATATTTTTATACTGCCCTCCCATTATGAAGGGTTGCCGGTAGTAGGTGTAGAAGCACAGGCTAATGGACTTCCCTGTCTTTTTTCAACAAATGTGACTAAAGAGACTCAGCTTACTCATTTGGCAGAGTTTTTAAATTTATCTTCAGGTGCTGCTAAATGGGCAGAAACCGTTTTGTCTATAAGATGCGAACGGAACAAGAATGTAGAGGATGAAATGAAAAAGGCTAATTTTGAAATTCAGGATTGTGCTAACTACCTTACTAACTTCTATTGTGAACTGTAACAGTTGGCCCTCAGCAGTTTCTTAAATTTGAAGAATTGCCATGACTGCGAGCAAATAGCCTTTATATGATAATCAGCATGCACAAATGTTGATTGTTTTTATGGTTATCGTAAATTTATTTTTGGAAGAATTAGATTATGAAAATATTAATTGAAGCACTCCACGGACTGGGGGATACAGTTTGTATGCTTCCAGCGATAGAACTTGTCAGAAAGACCTATCCGGAGGCGTTTATCACTGTGCTGGTAAAATTTTCTGCAGCAGCTGATATCATAAATCGTTCAGAAATTCCGGTTAATCAGATTATCTGCCTGGATATTTATAAAAATTTTAAACGGTCCTTTCAAGTTATACGTCAATTACGTAGAATGCACTTTGATTATGGAATCAGTTCTGCCGTTACCCCTGTAAGGAAAGCTAAAATTTTTATGAAAATGATTGCTCCAAAAAAGCATGTAGGATTGCAGACACAGGGGGTATTTTTTGATACATTAAATGAGAAATACCATTTTGTAGAAGCAAATCTAATGGCAGTATCTGCTATTTGCCCTTTGCCAGATCATAAGGTATTTCCGAAATTGTATCTGGATGAAGATAGTCTTTCTTCCATAAAAAATAAAATCGGTGAATCTAATTTGAAACGGCTCGTAGTGGGAATTTGTATTGGAGATGCAGATTATAGCCTGAAAAACAGGTTTCTGCGTACAGGAAAGGTGTATACTCGTTCTTGGGGAATTGAAAATATGGCACTTCTGATCAATCGATTGAGGAATACATCTGCAAACAATCCATTTACAATAGTTTTGATTGGGGGAAGGTCAGAGAACAGGTTATTACCATATTTGCGAGATCATCATGCATTGGGTAAGAATATCTGTAATCTGGTTGGGCAGACTTCAATAAAAGAGTCTATTGCACTGGCTTATTTATGTGATGTTGTAGTTGGTGTAGATACAGGGATGCAGCATATTGCGTCAGCTGTGGGAACTAAAACTGTTTCAATTTTTGGTCCTACAAATCCTGATACCCACGGACCGTATAGTGATGCAGCTGAATTTTTAGTAGGTAGCAAAATTTGTGAACATCAATTTTGCTATGGAACGAAATATTATGTAAATTGTCCTTACCACAGAAAGTGTTTATCTGCAATTACAGTCGAAATGACGTATAAGGCGGTTAAGAAAACTGTGGAGAGTGAATATCATAATTTGTAAAAAATTATACAAACTACAGAAGAAAGAGAATTTTTATTATGAAACTGATGCAGCAAGAACGAATTCCTGAAATGATATCTGTTATTGTTCCCGTTTATAATATGGAAAAATATCTGGATCGTTGTGTAGAATCCATCGTAAATCAGACTTATACAAATCTGGAAATTTTTTTAGTAGATGATGGTTCAACAGACCGTTCCGGTGAAATTTGTGATCAATGGGAAAATAAAGATAGTAGGATAGTCAGCATTCACAAGAAAAACGGTGGATTAAGTGATGCCAGAAACTATGGAATAATCAGTTCACATGGTGAGTATATAAGTTTCATCGATAGTGATGATTATATTGCCCCAGATTTTATGGAGTACTTATATAATAATCGTGCAGAAAAAGGAATTACAATCTGTGGATATACACAGGTATGGAGAAAAAATCTTACACGTGAACATAAGCTTATTAATGCACAATGTAACTCGGAAGAAGCAGTAAGTTATCTTTTGAGTGGCGATAGGGGCAAAGCCGATTTCCAAACATTTGCCTGGAATAAATTGTACTATTATGATTTATTCCATTCATTTCGATATCCAGTAGGTAAAAGCTACGAAGATGTGGCTATAATTATAGATTTGCTTCATGCTGCATCAGAAATTCATATTTTGAAAGATTCTAAATATTTTTATGTAATGCGTTCTGATAGTATTGTCCATCAGCAAAAGTCAATTAAAAATGTATTAGATTTACTGGAAGTAACAAATCAGCAGAAAGAAAGAGTTGATCAATATTTTCCAGATGATCCAAATTTGAAAAATCTGATGAATATAAAAAAATTGATAGCTTACTGTACTCTTGCTAAAACCATTATGGTATATAATTCGGATCAAAAGGATAACTATGCTTCAGAAATAAATGAATGTAAAATCTTTTGGAATGAATTAAAAGCTAAAAAAATTGACATTCCCATATTTTTAAATATAAAAATGACTTTGTTCCTGTATTTTCCATGGGTGGCAAGAATTTTGCTTTCTTTAAGAGGAAAATTTCTTCATTGTTAATGTCAATAAATTACAAAGATAGAATTTTCATATACAAAATAATATAAAAATAAAACTAGCATAATCTGGTATTGAGACTAGAAGTAATGGAGGTATTAATTGGCTGAATCCTGGAAGACGGTAAATATTAATCAAATAAAAAAAATAGTTGATAGGGTTCCTGTTATCTCCTTCGACCTTTTTGATACCCTGGTTAAGCGTGATTGTTGCAAACCGACTGAACTTTTTGTCTTTTTAGAACAAAAAATAAATCAGAAATATAAAGTAGAAAGTCATTTTGCTTCCAAAAGAGTTCAGGCAGAGATAGATGCCCGTAATAACTCCACCGCAGAAGAAGTTTCTTTAGATGAAATATATGATGAACTTTCTTTTAAAGAGGATTCTATTTCAAAAGTGCAGATAAGGCAGTGGGAAGAAGAGTATGAATACATGATCTGCCAGTGGAATCCTTTTATGAAGCCTGTATATGAATACGGTAGAAGTCAGGGGAAGAGAATTTTTATAATTACAGACATATATCTGCCTGAAGGTTTAATTAAAAAAATTCTTAAGAAGTTGGATATTCAATATGACGCTCTTTTTGTTTCTTCTACGTTAAGAAAAATGAAAAGAAATGGAACTCTCTTTAAAGAGGTATTAAAGCAGACTGGTTTTCAGCCATCGGATATTCTTCATATTGGAGATAATAAGAGAAGTGATTATTTAATACCCAAAAGGTTAGGAATGCATGCTATTCACATCCAAAAAGATGCAAAGTTAAATTTATTAATAAACCACAAGTTACACAGAAAAAATACACAATACGCAAATTTGTGCTCTTTTATAAATAACCATGCAAACACTCATTCATGGGATGCAATCAAAAGTGACAACTCCTTTGATTTCTTCTCCGAAGTGGGGTATGAGGCTCAGGGACCTGTATTATATGGCTATGTGAACTGGCTGCAAGAACAGTTTAATAAGGACGGCATAGAAAAAGCTTTCTTTCTTGCACGTGATGGACAGCTCATGCAAAAGGCTTATCAGAAATTGAGTAAACCCATTGTGAATGAATACATGTATGCCTCTAGGAAGGCATTGATTATACCTTCTCTCTGGATGACCCCCTCAATTCAGGAGATAAAAGATGTCATATTCTGGGGGAAACATGGTACTATTTCAAGCTTTTTGAAAAAAATTGGCCTTGTCCCAGATCAATTTGCAAGCGATTACACTGAAGCTGGATTTTTACTGGACAAAATTTATAAATACGATGAACTTTGGGAGAATCCGGAGTTCCTTGAAGTTTTTGAGAAAAAAATAAAAAGGAATATGATAGTCCATAGCCATGAAGCATACAATTTATTACTTCAGTATTTAAAACAGATTGATTTTTCCGGTAAAGTGGCAATGGTAGATATCGGATGGTTTGGCCATATGCAGGGAGCGTTGGAAAGAATTGTAAGAGAGGCACATATTCCAGTTGAAATCTATGGATACTATCTGGGGTTAAGGCCCGAATCAACCATGTTGAATCATTTTCGGGCTAAGGGATATCTTTTTGATAATAATCATCATGAAGAGTATTCTAAGTTGGAAGAGTCGTTTAATTCTATAGTAGAGATGCTTTTTACGGCCGATCATGGAACCACAAAAGGATATAAAGTTGATCATGGCCACATAGTTCCTATTTTGGGAAAATGGGAATATGATAGAAGAAGTTTAAAAAAAGATTATGATGCCATTCTTGCTTGTCAAAAAGGGGCATTGTCTTTTATAGATGATATTAAGGAAGAAACTATCTATGCATCCTGTAATATGGATTCAAGGATTATTTTTGCGAATTTGATTTGTCTTGGAATTTATCCGTCTAAAAAGGAGGCAGAACTGTTTGGCTCTTTGCATTTTCTAGACGATTCTGTTGTAGCTCTTGCAAAAACAGAGGATATCTCTTTTTATCTATTGCATCCTAAAAATTTTATTTCCGATTTTAGAGAGGCCTTATGGCGTATGGGCTTTTTGGTCTATACTTTTGGGGAACAAATTCCGCATTCGTGTTTATACAACGGAGTGAAGAAAATGTATACCAGACTTCGGAAGAAAAAGGATTAAAATAATGAGACAAGCGAAAATTATCCGATGAAATGCATTATCGAAATAAGAACATAAGGGAAAGGGCAATCGCTCTATTTTACAGAAATAAGGTGGAGAATAACTGTGAAAAAAGAATGGGGGAAGTCTTTTTCTGTTGAGGACAAAGAATTGGAAGCATTAAGCCAACAAAATATTAAGAAACCAAATGAAGGAAAATCTGTAAAAAAAATTACGTTTGTATTTCCAGATGTTCCACATGTCTTATCAGGTGGACTGAAAATGGTCTTAGAGTACGCAAATCGTCTGACCGCTCGTAAATATGAAGTGCAAATTGCTTTTGATTGTCATGTGGGAATTCATGATAAAAGACGATTTATTCCTTTGTTTTTGAAAAAAAATATCTTATATCCTCTTCTTATTCGATATCATCCCCGATGGTTCTCATTAAATCCAAAGGTCAAAAAAGTTTTAATAAAAGATAAAATTTGCGATGAAGAAATACCTGATGCGGATGTCATTATAGCAACTGCGGTGAGAACAGCCGAACCTGTTTCGCGTTTATCAGCATCAAAAGGGAAAAAATTTTATTTTATTCAGGGGTTTGAAAATTGGAGTGCGGATTGGCCGGCAAAGCGAGTGGAGAGTACTTATCATTTAGGGATGAAAAACATTGTAGTGGCCAAATGGTTGGGAAAAAAACTTAAATCCGTGAATGCTGATTGCGTTCTTATTCCAAATAGTATTGATTTTGATGTATTTAATATAGATGTTCCAATCAAGGAAAGAAAGACTTATGTTATTTCCATGCTTTATCATGAGGCACCTCTTAAGGGAGCCAAATATGGAATAGAAGCGCTCAAAAAATTAAAAAAAATTTATCCTAAGCTTGAAGTAAAACTTTTTGGCGTTTTCCCAGGCCCACAAAGTATTCCTTCATGGATGCATTACACCAGAAATGCATCGGAGGTACAACTTAGAGGCATTTATAATAGTTCCACAATTTATATGTGTCCCTCTATAGCAGAATCTTTTGGACTTCCAGGTGCTGAAGCAATGGCTTGCGGGGCTGCTTATGTAGCTAGTGATTATGGTGGTGTTCATGAATATGCTACAGATGGTCGAAATGCACTTCTTTCTCCTCCTCGAAGTGTTGAGGGGTTAGTAAAAAATGTTTCGTATCTCTTTGATCATCCGGAAGAACGAATACGCATGGCTGAGACCGGATATCAGGATATTCAACGGTTAGATTGGGAAAAAACACTTGATAAATTTGAAAGAGTTATTCAATCTTGATTACCTTTAGAAAAAGCAAGATTTTCCCTTTTAGCATGAACTGAGCCTTTATTGATAACCTTTTTTAGCTTAATGTGGAACCGTGCCATGATTAGACATGATATCATTTTGATCTAAATAAATTGTTGCCTTATAGGAAGGGAATTTTATGTCCAAGTTATTAACCATTTCAATTGCTGCATATAATGTTGAGAAAACAATTGAAGAGTGCTTAAACTCTTTTTTGCCATGTAAGCATTTTGATGCACTTGAAATTCTTGTAATCAATGATGGATCTAAAGATCGAACAGTGGAAATTGTATCTGAATATGTTAGAAAATATCCAGGTGTAATTTATTTGGTAAATAAAGAAAATGGTGGGCATGGGTCTACAATCAATAAATCGTTGTCTCTGGCGACAGGAAAGTTTTATAAGGTTATTGATGGAGATGACTGGGTGGATTCGGTGGAACTGGATAAGCTCTGTGCTTGCCTTGAATCTACAGATGCGGAACTGGTCATTAATGATTACATGGAAGTGTATCCAGATCATAAACGCCGTATATCGCTACGCAATGGATATGTTACAGGGAAAATTTATGCATTTGGTGATTTGCTGGTAGATGCTGTTCATCTTCGAGATATGTTTGCTATGCACAGCTGCACTATTCTGACCCAAAGGCTCAGGGATGTACATATGATTATTACAGAGCATTGTTTCTATGCAGATACAGAATATGTATATTTTGTTGAACTGGCTGCGAGAACGATTCTCTTTGACGACACCTGTGCATACCAATATAGATTGGGCCAGGCAGGTCAGAGTGTCAGTCCGGAAGGTATATATAAGCATATTGAGGATTTAATAAAAATTGAATATTCTCTGATACAGATGTATCACCGGGATTCAGCACAAATTAATAGCCCTGTGAGAAAAAAATATCTCTTTGCAATTGTGGATACAAGATATAGCATGCTTTTTAATTGCTTTACCAGAACTATTCAAAAGTGTGATAAAGATGGGCTTTTTGTTGAGTTTCTGAGTAAGGTCAAGGCCAATTATCCGGATATCTTGTCACAAATCCATTTGTCTCGAACTAATAGTTATGTTGCAGGGGCTCCTGGAGACCGTGTACCTTTGATGCGTCATTTCTGTAAGACGAAAACATTTAAAATTTTGAGGGCGGTGAAGCATCTGATTAAACCGGTACCGAATCAGTAACAATGGGTACACAGGTCTTGATATTTTATTTTTGAAAGGAAAGCTCTTCATGAAAATTCTATTTATACTTGAAGGTAATCTGGATGTCCGTAATTGGTCGGGAACCACATTATCATTGTATGATGTCTTGTCTGATTATGGTATGAAGGTATCGCCTTTGGAAATTCACTTACCCAAATATATTCGAGCCATTAATAAATGGAAAAGAAAAGTATCCAATCGTTCCGGTGACTTGAGTCGTGGTAGGCTTTGCATGGATTATAGAAGGAATCGTATACAAAAGGCTTTATGTCAAGATGATTTTGATGCTATTTTTTGTGTAGGAAGTATCGATGCTTCTGCTATTCCTGAAAATTGTGGGATTCCAGTTTATTATTATACGGATGGTACTATGGCTATTATGAAAGGCTACTATTCTGAATTTAGTAGCTGGGATTCTCAGACATTAAAGGATGCCGAAGATGCAGAATTGCTTGCTGCTGTAAATACGCAAAAAAACGGGGGGGGTATACTGGCCACCAGTCAGTGGGTAGCTGATTCGTTTATCCGTGATTATGGAGTAAAGAGGAGTTCTGTATATGTAGTTCGCATTGGGGCGAATCATATGAAAGAGTATAAGTCTTCCGATATAAATCGTATTATTTCTGATCGTATTCAAAATATAAAAAGTATGTTAAGGATTCTCTTCGTTGGTGTGGATTGGGAAAGAAAAGGTGGTCCTGATTTCCTTGAACTCTGCAGAATGCTGAAGAAAAAAGGAATTCATTATCATGCTGATATTGCTGGATGTACACCAGAAATTCCGAATGAATTGAAGACTGATGTAGAAGTACATGGTTTTTTAAGTAAGGCTAATCCAGCCCAGAAAAAAATATTGGATGCTTTATATCAACATACGCACTTTTTTATTTTACCGACACATGCTGAATGTACGGCTGTTGTATTTTGTGAAAGTAGCGCATATGCGTTGCCTTCCTTGTCATATCAAACTGGCGGATTAGGGTCTATTATAGAGAATGGTACGAATGGATTCTTATTTCCTTTGAATAATCCTGTTAATATGTCGGATTGGGTTAATTTTATTTTGATGTTACAGGCAAGCCCGAAGAAATATAGACAACTTTGTCTTTCATCCTATGATTTTGCAAATCATGAACTTACCTGGAAATCGGTTGGGAACAAAATAGTGAAAATTATAACCGAAAGAGGAACTCATGCTCAACAATCATAAGGCATTTCAGTGTTTGGAATGGGTATTCGTTTTTGCCTGTGGCCAAAGTCATGCCGAATGAGGTGTGGTCAATTATGGGTAAGCCTGCTATGCAGTATATTGTAGAGGAAATATTGTAGAGAAATTTATGGTCAGCGGCAATAAGACGATGTTTTCTTTCCTATATGCCAAGTGGCAATTAAAATCAATTTGATATTGCTCAGAGGAGAATTTAAGGATAATGGTTGGGAATGTATATGAAGAGACGTTTCCCAATTACACTTGCATATGTAGTAAACTACGCATTGTGCTGATTCAATACTGGCAGTAATAATTTATACCTTATATTCTATGATAAAATATTTCCATTGGTTTATAATAAGAATTTAGAGGTAGTAAGAGAGGACTCTAATAATATGGCGAAATACGATTATCTAATAGTAGGTAGTGGGCTTTTTGGTGCCTGCTTTGCCCATAAAGCTAAAGCAGCAGAGAAAAAAGTGTTGATCGTGGAAAAGCGAGACCACATTGCAGGGAATGTGTATACGGAAGATGTGGAAGGTATTCATGTCCATAAGTATGGTGCCCATATTTTCCATACGAACTTGAAGCATGTGTGGGACTATGTGAATCAGTTTGCTGTGTTCAACCGTTTTACAAACTCTCCAGTAGCCAATTATCATGGGGAACTCTATTCTCTTCCTTTTAATATGTACACCTTCAATAAGATGTGGGGCGTCGTGACGCCGGAGGAGGCGGCGGCCAAGATCGAGGAAGAGAGACGGGCAGCCGGCATCACAGAGCCGAAGAATCTGGAAGAACAGGCGATTTCCTTGGTCGGGACGGATATCTATGAGAAGCTCATCAAAGGATATACGGAAAAGCAGTGGGGGCGGCCCTGCAGCGAGCTTCCTGCATTTATTATCAAGCGGCTCCCGGTGCGTCTGACTTTTGATAATAATTACTTCAACGCACTCTATCAGGGGATCCCTGTCGGCGGCTATACGAGGATGGTGGGAAATATGCTTCACGGTATCGAGGTGAAGCTCGATGTCGACTATCTGGCAGACAAGGAGAAGTGGGACAGCATGGCGGAGCATGTCATCTATACCGGCCCGATTGATGCCTATTTTCACTACGCCCTTGGACCACTGGAATATCGCAGTGTGCGCTTTGAGACGGAAGTGTTGGATATACCCAATTTCCAAGGGAATGCGGCGGTGAACTATACCGACAGGGAGACACCCTGGACAAGAATCATTGAGCATAAATGGTTTGAATTCGGGAAGGATGAGCAGGGCAATGACCTGCCGAAGACCGTTATCAGCCGGGAATACTCGTCAGAGTGGAAGGTGGGCGATGAGCCTTATTATCCGGTGAATGATGAAAAGAATGCCATTCTTTATGCAAAGTACAGGAAGCTTGCGGATAAAGAAAGTAATGTTATCTTTGGCGGTCGACTTGGGGAATATAAGTATTACGATATGGATCAGGTCATCGCACGCGCTTTGGAAGTTAGCAAAAATTTGATAGGTGATTATTATTAAGGAGATGTAGAATTGATCTCACTAGAGAATTTTAATCAAAATTTTGATAAAATTGAACGTTGGCTTTTGTATCTAATGATAGCTACATTTCCTATTACTACTTTACCGAAACGCTATCCTCTTCCTGCCTCTATGCACAACCTGCCATTTGCTTTTTTAACTGTTGCTATTTTGGCGGCTGTTGTTTATTTTGCCTCACATAGAAAGCTCTATCCAGAAATGCAGAAAAAAGCAAAAATATATCTTACCATCTGTGTTGTCTGGCCACTTTTGTGCACAGTAATTGGTGCAGTGACCTTTCCTTATTGGGATAATACTGCTACAGCCTTTGTAAGGGAAACAAGCCTGATTCAAAAAATTGCTGGGGTTTACCCTGCAGTTCTTGATAATACAACCTTTTTGCGCTTGAAATATAGCAATTCTCTACTTCTTAGTACAATCCAAGGGCTTTTAGTACCGCTTTTAGGGATATATTTTGTCGTTTATGTGACATTCTATCATAAAACTAAAGAATATCTTCTGGATGTTATCAGCAGGGGCGCGGTGATTGGTGCATGTGCTATGGCAGTCTACTCTATAATAGAAATTCCCTGGATTTTGACAGGAAATAGCTTTTGCGCAGACCTTCTTAAAGTAATTAATGTACATTTGTACGATGTAGAAACAACCCATGAATGGTGGCCACCTATTCTTTGGAAGGGGCAACTTAGAAGTTTATCTCAGGAACCATCTTTCTTTGGGATTATTTCGCCTTTTATTCTGCCACTTCTCTGGTACAGGGCTTTTGGATTAAAAGAAAAGATGACGGTAGTAATTCTTATACTTTTTACTTATATGACTTATATGACCAGGGCACGGACAGCACAGGTCATTCTCCTTGGAGAACTTGTTATCCTTGTTATATTAACACTTTGGGGAAGATATCCGGAGTGGGGCAAAAAGCTGACTAAAATTTTGGCTTCTACGTTCTGCGCATTTTGTCTTTTTTTCGCTGTGCCGATTATAGTTGCTTCGTTTCATGAAATATCCAGTGTAGAAAATAGTTCTGTAAATGAGGATGTATATAATTATTTTCAGGAAGATTTATTTTCTGCCGGAACAGTATCCCAAAGGTCTAATTTAGCAAGGATAGGAAATACAGTGGCTTTAATCAATACAGGAATCCAAAATCCTGTATTTGGAATTGGAACAGGATTAGAAAGTGTATTTATTGCAGAAAATATGCCTGATTTTGCACAGGAGAGTGGTGAAGTACAACACTGGATTTCTATGCTTAGAGAAGAAGGTTTTTTGCAAAGTAGAATACCTGTGTTTAATACACTTGCAGCTGTTTTTGCCCGCTATGGATTAATGGGGCTGTTTCTATTCGTTGTACCTTTATTTTGGGTGGCTGTCAATGCTCTTAGGTGGAGAAAGACAATCTTTCATGATTATGGGGCAGTTTGTATTCTTGTTATTTTTGTGGGGCAGTGTGCAACTTTACTGAGTAACTGGTTTTTACTTACATATCCATTAGCGCTGGCAATGGCAATTTATCTTGTGCAGAAATGTAATATGGATTTGAGAATGAAATATAAAAAATGATTGATATGGATAAAATAGGGAGGTAACATCTTGACAGACGGACAGACGGACAGACGGACAGACGGACAGACGGACAGACGGACAGAC
>ERZ791826.416-NODE-416-length-40813-cov-5.406865_pt1 | contig 40813 bp, 29 predicted proteins | sample MGYA00510297_ERZ791826 | MGnify/ENA primary metagenome ERZ791826 (study PRJEB30046, sample SAMN00792004) | human gut metagenome | study: EMG produced TPA metagenomics assembly of the A metagenome-wide association study of gut microbiota in type 2... | reverse complement strand
GGTGCTGGCGCAGGGCATCAGCGCCGTGCTGGGCGTTGTGTACATCCTGCGCGGCTACCCGGAGCTGCGCTTTACGCCCCGGCAGCTCCGGGCTGCCACGCGCCGCGCCGTGACCAGTATGTTCTGGGCGGGCCTGAGCATGGGGCTGATGAGCGCCATCTACAATCTGGGCAGCGTGGCGCTGCAAAGCAGCATCAACGCGCTGGGCAGCGTCTACATCACGGCGCAGACCGCCGCGCGCCGCTTAGCGGAGCTGTACTTTATCCCGGGCGGTGCGCTGGGCATCGGCGTGGCGACGTTCAGCAGCCAGAATCTGGGTGCGGGCCGCCGCAGCCGCATTTGGCAGAGCGTCAAGGCCGCGCTTGCGATCTATTTTGTGTGGTGGGTGTTTGTGATGGCGTTCACCTTCCTGCTGGGCGGGGCCGCCATCCGCGGCATCACGGGCACCACGGACGAGGTCATTATCTCCAATGCGCTGCTGTACCTGAAAATCAGCGCACCGGTCATCCCGCCGATGGCCGTGCTGGTCATTCTGCGCAATATGCTGCAGGGCATCCGGCACACGGTAGAGCCGCTGCTGGCCAGCGGGCTGGAGCTTGTGGGCAAGGTGATCTTTGCCGTATGGCTCGTGCCGGTCCGGGGCTACCGCGCGGTCTGCTTTTGTGAGCCGACGACCTGGGTCGTATGCTTTGTGTTTATCCTGTTGGCGGTCTGGCGCTGCCGGGGCGATTTACGCGACGCAGAAAAAATATGAATTTTTTTGCAAAAAGGGCTTGCAATTTGGAAGTCGTTCTGCTATAATAATATGCGTCGCCAAGAGGCGGCGCAATAAGCGCGGTTAGCTCAGCTGGTAGAGCATCTGCTTGACGTGCAGGAGGTCACAGGTTCGAGTCCTGTACCGCGCACCAAGAGTCTGTGACATCTTAGATGTCACAGACTCTTTTTTGTTGTATCGCCCAGAACCGGCAAGGCCGATGTCGAAAACGAGATCCGCCCCTACGTTTTTTGCAGCGGCGGAGTCCCCTCGCAGAGGCGGTGCCACGCGTGGAGTTGTCTCCCTTTGTTGAAAGCGAAATCCGTAGGGGCGCATTCTATATGCGCCCGCGGAGGTTTATCTTGCCGCAAGCGGGCACGGGCGGATATGGAATCCGCCCCTACGTTTTTTTGTAGAGGCGGCCAAGGGGCGCTTTTTTGCCTGTTGTGCGTGCAAGCGGATTTATTTCCGCTTTCGCCTTGTCAAAAACCATCTTATGTGGTATACTATTTCTCTACAAGTCCACAGGCAAACCCGGTGCAAACCGGCGACGCAAAGCTATAGGGGCCCATCGGGTCAGCCAGTTGCCAACAAGAAATTGTTGTTTTACTGCCGCCGGTAGCTTCGCGTCCTTTTTGGGGCAGGAGTTGACGAGGGTGAAAACACATCGCTACATCGGCGGCACAAAGCAGGGCATCTATAACGCCCTGCTGTTTTCTGCTGCCCGCGGATATTGTTTAATACGGTCAGACAGCGCTTTCAGGTATGGGTCCGCCATGCCCTGAAGGCGTTTTTTCCTGCGTCACAGCCTATATAGCAGACCGTCAAAGAAATAAGGAGAAAAACCGGATGAAAAAGAAACCACTGCACAGAATTTCCTCCCTGCTTGCAGCCACGGTGCTGGGTCTGTCCCTGCTGACCGGCTGCGCCGGAAAAAGCACCGAGGCGGTGCAGGCACAGGAGGACGCCGACACCATTCAGGTCTATTTGTGGACCAACAGCCTCTACGAAAAGTACGCCCCCTACGTGCAGGCGCAGCTGCCGGACGTAAACATTGAGTTTATCGTGGGCAACAACGATCTGGACTTTTACAAATTCTTGCAGGAAAACGGCGGTCTGCCGGACATTATAACCTGCTGCCGCTTCTCCCTGCACGATGCGGCCCCCCTGAAGGACAGCCTGATGGACCTTGCCACCACCAACGAAGCAGGCGCTGTCTACAATACCTACCTCAACAGCTTTAGAAATGAGGACAGCAGTGTAAACTGGCTGCCCGTATGCGCAGACACCCACGGCTTTGTGGTCAACCGCGGCCTTTTTGAGGAATACGGTATTCCGCTGCCCACCGATTACGCCAGCTTTGCCGCTGCCTGCAAAGCCTTTGACGAGGCAGGCATCCGTGGCTTTACCGCCGATTATCTGTACGACTACACCTGCATGGAAACGCTGCAGGGGCTTTCCGCCGCCGAGCTTACGACCACGGAAGGGCGCAAATGGCGCACCGCCTACAGCGACCCCGCCGACACCGCCCGTGTCGGGCTGGACAATACCGTCTGGCCGGGCGCCTTTGCGCGTATGGAGCAGTTCATCCGAGACACCGGTCTTACGGCGGCGGACTTAGAGCTGAATTACGACGACGTGACCGGGATGTTCGGCAAGGGGGAGCTTGCCATGTACTTTAGCAGCTCCGCCGGCGTACAGATGTTCCGGGAGCAGGGCATCGACGCGACCTTTTTGCCGTTCTTCAGCCAGAACGGCGAAAAATGGCTGATGACCACCCCCTACTTCCAGGTGGCGCTGAACCGCGACCTGGAGCAGGACGCCGCCCGGCGCGTAAAGGCAATGCAGGTCCTGCACGTCATGCTGTCGGAGGGAGCGCAGGAGCAGATCCTCGCGGACGGGCAGGATCTTTTGAGCTACAGCCAGAATGTCAGCTACCACCTGACCCACACCATGGAGGACGTGCGCTCGGTGGTGGAAGAAAACCACATGTACATCCGCATCGCCTCCAACGATTTCTTTGCCATCTCCCAGGATGTGGTTTCCAAGATGATCGCGGGCGAATATGACGCCGGGCAGGCCTACCGTGCGTTCAACGCCCGCCTTTTGACAGAGAGAACGCCCGACACAAGCGATATTGTGCTGAGCAACGAAACCGCCTATTCCAACGTGTTCCACAAAAACGGCGGCAATGCGTCCTTCTCGGTCATGGCAAACACGCTGCGCGGGCTGTACGGCACCGACGTGCTGATAGCACCCGCCAGCAGCTTTACCGGCAGCGTGCTGCAGGCAGACTATACCCAGACAACAGCGCGCGCCATGATCATGCCCAACGGGCTTATGTCGTACCGGCGCACCATGACGGGTGCCGAGCTGAAGGACACCGTGCGCGCCTTTGTGGAAGGCTGCGAGGGCGGCTTTACGCCGTTCAACCGCGGTTCCCTGCCGGTGGTCAGCGGCATTGCCGTGCAGGTGCAGGAGAACGGCGGCAGCTATACGCTGACCGGCATCACCCGCGGCGGCCAGCCGCTGCAGGATGACGACACCGTCACCGTGACCTGCCTGGCAACCGAAAAGCAGATGGCGCCGCTGCTGCAGGACGAAAGCCGCGCGTTTGAGCGCGGGGAGGCCACGGTCAGAAACGCCTGGAGCGAGGCACTTTCCGGCGGCAGCGTGACGCTGGCCGCGCCGGAAAGCTATATTACATTCGGGGGGGGTAATGCGCTGTGGAAGAAGCTAAGCATAAAATAAAAATAAAGCGACATTCCCGGCAAAATTGGTATGCTGCGGCGGCCTGCCTGCTGTCGATTGCGCTGCTTGTCTGCCTTAGCGCGCAGTACCTTTCGTTTGTGTCAAAAACCATCTATGCGGAAAGCACCGAGCATTTGGAGGAAGTCCTGCACAAATCCAACAATATGCTGAGCATGATCGTCAAGAAGAACATCTCCTACCTGCATTTGTGGAACGGCTTTCTGAGCAGTGACCCCGATGATGCCAGCACGCAGGCGTATCTGGAGTCCGCGCAGCAGCAGCTTGGCTTTGCCGAATTCTACTTTCTTTCTTACGACGGCAACTACATGACCCCCGGCGGGGAAACGGGCTACTTAGGCTTGCAGACCAACCTCGACGAGCTGCTTTCCGACCAGAAGGACGTTGTGTTGAACACGGCCCTGCCCGGGCAGGACCCGATGCTGGTGTTCATCTGCCCCGAAACCAAGGGCATCTACCGCGGCTTTGCCTACGATGCCGTTGCCATCAGCCACTACAACAATGTTGTGATGAAGGTCGTGGACGATTCGTCTTTCGGCGGAGCGGCCAGTTCCTTTGTCATCTACCCGGACGGGCAGGTCCTGATCGAAAATATCGCAGAAGGCTCGGAATCCATTTACAATTTTGTGTCGATACTGCGCGAGTATTCCGACCTTACCGAGGCGCAGATACAGGAGCTTACGGACGACTTTGCACAGGGCATCACCGGAAACCGCGAGGTGACGCTGGACGGCACAAGATACTATATGGTCTACGAAAGCACCGGCATCCAGAACTGGACCCTGGTGGGCCTTGTCCCGCGGAATACCGTCAATGCCGCCATGAACCAGCTTTGGCAGCGCACGGTGCAGATCGTAGCCCTCGTTGTCCTGTCGATTGCGGCAATGGTCCTTCTGATGGTCATGCACCGGGGCCGCACCAAGCTGCGCCGCCAGAACACCGCGATTTTGTACCGGGATGTGCTGTTCGAGAAGCTGTCCCAGAACGTGGACGACGTTTTCCTGCTGCTGGATGCCCAAAAGCACCGGGCGGATTATGTCAGCCCGAACATAGAACGGCTGCTGGGCCTGACGCTGAAGAGCGTGCGCAAGAATATCGGCATGCTGGCCCTGCTGTACCCGGCGGATTCCCCCGGCCGCACCAAAAATTATCTGGAAGGGCTTGCCTGCGGCGACCAGCGCGAATGGGACACGGAGTTTGTCCATCAGAAAACCGGGGAGCATCGCTGGTTCCATGTGGTTGCCATGGGCAGCGAGGTCGAGGGCAAAACCAAGCACATTCTGGTTCTGTCTGACCGCACCGCCGACAGGCAGGCGAACCAGGCGCTCTCGGATGCCGTGGCCGCCGCCGAAAACGCCAACCGCGCCAAGAGCACCTTCCTTTCCAATATGTCCCACGACATCCGCACCCCGATGAATGCCATCATCGGCTTTACCACGCTGGCGGTCAGCCATCTGGACGACAAGGACCGCGTGAAGGAATACCTTACCAAGATACTTGCCTCCGGCAACCACCTGCTTTCGCTCATCAACGATATTCTGGATATGAGCCGCATCGAAAGCGGAAAGATCCAGCTGGACGAGACCGAGGTCAACCTGTCCGACGTACTGCACGACATAAAGACCATCGTCAGCGGGCAGATATACGCAAAGCAGCTGGAATTGTATATGGACGCGATAGATATTACCGATGAGGACGTCTATTGCGACAAGACCCGGCTGAATCAAATTTTGATGAACCTTTTATCCAACGCCATCAAGTTCACCCCCGCGGGCGGCACGGTGTCGCTGCGGGTGCGCCAGCTTGCCGGACAGGTCAGCGGCTGCGGGCAGTATGAGTTCCGCGTCAAGGACAGCGGCATCGGCATGAGCCCGGAGTTTGCCCAAAAAATCTTTGAGCCCTTTGAGCGCGAGCGCACCTCCACGGTAAGCAAGATACAGGGCACCGGGCTGGGTATGGCTATCAGCAAAAACATCGTAGATATGATGGGCGGCACCATCGAGGTGCAGACCGCGCCGGGCAAGGGCTCTGAATTTATCGTCCGTGTGCCGCTGCGCATCCAGGCAGAGCACCGCAAGGCGGAAAAGATCCCCACGCTGGAGGGTCTGAAGGCGCTGGTGGTGGACGACGATTTCAACACCTGCGACAGCGTGACCAAGATGCTGGTCACGGTGGGTATGCGCGCCGATTGGACGCTTTCCGGCAAGGAGGCCGTGCTGCGCGCACGGCAGTCCATCGAGATGGGCGATACCTACAAGGCCTATATCATCGACTGGCGCCTGCCGGATATGAACGGCATCGAGGTCACCCGCCAGATCCGCAGCCTGCACGATGATACGTCTATTATTATCCTGACCGCCTATGACTGGTCCGACATTGAGGCCGAGGCAAAGGCCGCCGGTGTCACGGCGTTCTGCCCCAAGCCAATGTTCCTGTCGGACCTGCGCGACTCCCTGATGACCGCCATCGGGCAGAAGCCGGAGGAGCAGCAGGGCGTATTGCCCAAGGAACCCACCGACTTTGCGGGCAAGCACATCCTGCTTGCCGAGGATAACGAGCTGAACCGCGAGATCGCCGTGGAGATTCTGAACGCCTACGGCTTTGAGGTCGATACCGCCGAGAACGGCGCCATCGCCGTGGAAAAGGTCTGCACCGCCGCGCCGGGGCAGTACGATCTGGTGCTGATGGACGTGCAGATGCCGATCATGGACGGCTACACCGCCACCCGCCGCATCCGCGGGCTGGAAAACCCCGCCCTGGCAGGCATCCCCATTCTTGCCATGACGGCGAACGCCTTTGACGAGGACCGCCGCAACGCCCTGGAATGCGGCATGAACGGTTTCCTGTCCAAGCCCATCGTGATTGCCGACCTTGTGCAGGAGATGCGCAAGGTCCTGTAACACGCGGGGTTTCAGAGCCGGGAATCATACGCAAAGCCAAAACAAAAGACGCAGCCACGCTATTTTACAGTAAAAGAGCGTGGCTGCGTTTTTTGTGGGTGTCCCTGTTGGTCGGAAACGGAATCTCTAGGGGCGCATTCTATATGCGCCCGCGGAAGTTTATCCTTCCGCAAACGGGCACGGGCGGAGAGGGGCACGTTTTTCCCTGTTGCGTGTGTAGGGGCGACCATGCCCTGCATAGTGCGGGATATGGACGATGATACTGCTATTATTCTGATGGTGGACAGTAACTGCCAACGAGAGCATATTTTGCCGAGCGAAAAGGCGAAAGCCTATGAAATGAAGTTGGAAGCTATTCGTAGAAAAGCTGGTAGACCGTCAAAAGGAAATTCCCGACAAGTTGTCGGGAATTTTGAAAGCGCCGATTTAGTCGGTCAAGCAAGCGGCGAAAGCGGGCGGCAAGTCCAGCGCTTTATCCATCTGAACAAACTCACCCCTGAACTCATGAAAATGGTGGATGATGGCAAGCTAAAAGCCACTCCCGCCGTAGAACTTAGCTACCTTACCCCCGAAGAACAAGAGGACTTCCTCTCTTACATGGAATCCGAGGGTTGCACACCATCGCTGTCACAGGCGCAAAAGCTCAAAGAAGCCAGCAAGGAAAGCGTACTGACACCAGAAAAAATCCAGCATATTATGGCCGCCAAACCGCCAAGTGTAAAGCCGCGTGACCCGCAGCTTATGATTCCCGTTGCAAAAGATGGACTTGGACGTGCAGTTGACCCGTCTTAAAACACTGAAAGCTGCCCATGACAGCCAGCGTTATGAACTGGAAAATAAAATTGCCATCGGCTTCCCGGCTGAAATCCGAAAATGCAAAGAACAGATTGAAAATGCCACGGTAGACGCCGCCACCGTAAAGGAACACTCCGTAGTGGATGCGGACGGCAAAGATGTTTTCTGTATCCAGTTGGAAAAGAAAGTTTACTACGAAAAAGAACCTGCGGGGAAAGCCCTGTTAGGTCTGCTGGGCTTGGCACTGAATAGCGAAAAGCCCGTACCTATCGGGTATTTCAAGGGTATGGAACTGCAAATCCAACATCTGCCTTTTGGCAACGAGTACCATGCAAGATTGGCTGGCTCTGGTACATATAGCACTCAGCTGGGAGCTGATGTGCTAGGCAATCTGACACGCCTTTCCAATTTGGCAAATGGTATTGAACCGAGCATTGAAAAGACCCGCAATATGCAAATCCAGTTGGAACAGCAGCTTGCCAGCGCCGAGGAAGAAGTCAAGCGGCCATTTCCACAGGCAACGGAACTGACTGAAAAGAGTAAGCGCCTTGCGGTGCTGGAGGGACTGCTGAACATGAACGACAAAGACATTGTGACCGACACCGAGCCGGAACAACAGTGTCAGACCGACAATCGACAGCGTGGACAGGAGGAACGATAAATTTTATGATTAAAGGCAGAAGGACCAATCGTATACGCGACCACCCCAAGGATGAAAGGAGTAGTTTTATGAAAAAATCTATTGTTGCATTGGGCATAGTATTGGCGCTGTCCGGGTGTGCAGCGGCAGCGGATGAAACTCTTGCGGCTGAACCGGCTGCACTGGTGGAAATCTCACCGGCCACCGAAGAAACTGCGCAGCCGGTGGAAGCTGCTGCAACTGCCGAACCTGCGCAGACAGCAACCCCTGAGCCGACACCCGAACCGACACAGGCCCCCACGCCCGCGCCGACAGCAGAGCCTACGGCAGTCCCCACCGCAGAACCCACGCAAGCCCCGGTGGAGGAAACCGTAGCCGCCACTCCCGCACAGGTTAGTATGAGTTATGGTGCGGTGCCGTTCGACCTTGCAGCCGGTACGGAGCAATGGTGGAGCATCGACAGCAGCGACAGCGCATACTGGGCCGTGCAGGAGAACATCAACGCCATCCGTGCGGCGGCGGGACTTTCCCCGCTGGCAATGGACGGCGGGCTGAGCGCGGCGGCAGATGCCCGCTGCGAGAGCTTTGTCGCGGGCGGTGCGTTCGACCACAGCGGCATGACCACCCGCAGCGAAATCTGCGCAGCCGGTCCTATCGGCTCGGCCAGCAGCGTATGCAGCTATTGGCAGAACAGTCCTGCCCACTATGCCAACATCACCAACGCCAGCTTTACGAGCATGGGCGTGGCCTGTTGGTTTTGCTCCACCGCCGAGGGGCAGTATACCTACTGGACTGTCACATTCAACTAAAACTCCTACTTGTTTTCATACACAAATTATGATATAATTTCTGTATGAAAGAGAGGTGCTATCTATGCCGAACATTCGTTCCAGCGCAGATTTGAGAAACAACTACAATGACATTTCCTCTTACTGCCATGCCTACAACGAGCCGGTCTTTATTACCAAAAACGGTAAGGGCGACCTTGCCGTTATGAGCATGGAAACCTACGAGGAAATGGCGGGCCGCATTGAACTGTACAGCAAGCTGCAAGAGGGCCTTGCCGATGTGGAAGCCGGGAACACGCGCCCCTTTGCCGATGTTATGGCTGATTTGCGCCACCGCAGGGAGCGCAGATGAAATACAACATTCATGTAACCCAAGCCGCCGAGCGCGATATGGCGAACGCCTACGACTATATCGACCTTGTACTGAAAAATCCAACTGCCGCCGACAAGCTGTTGGATGTGGCCGACGAAAAAATCGGAGCACTGGCAGAATTCCCGCACAAATTTGAAGTCGTTTCCGACAAACTGCTTTCCCTATGGGGAATCCGCTTCACCATCGTTATGAACTACCTTGCGTTTTACACGGTGGACGATGCCACGCAAACCGTGCATATCGTGCGGTTTCTCTACGGCAAAAGCAACTGGATCACCATTCTGAAAACAGATGCTGCAAACGGCAGTTTGCCGATGTTCTCATAACCGAATATTTTATCTGGGCGCTCACTTTTGTGGGCGCTTTTTCTATTGGAGGAAAACATGATTTATGACGAACTTATTGAAGAATTAGCGTTGACCCTACTTACAAAGGCAAGGTACACGAAGTGATTTATTCAGTATGCAGTCGTAATTTTTGTGGAATCTTATCTGCTTCGGAGGATTTTATGACGCACGATGAAATGATGAGTCTGTTAGCCAACACATTGGCAGATGCAGCCGGACACGCTGGCTGTTTACCTATTTTGGACTGTTTCAGCCCGCATCCGGGAGAGGAAGTAACCGTAAGCATTCCTATGTGTGACGACACGGTGGATATTGTGCTGGAAGATCTCGATTTTCCGCACGAGTGGGAAGAATTGTTGGAGAACAGCGGTGCAGATACTATGGGCGACCTTGTTGATTACCTGTGCTATTGTTCGCAAAACAATATTTCTCTTGCCATTTCCCCTGAAGATGAGGAAAAGCTGTATGCAACGCTGATTGATGTCTGCTATGAAAATATGTCTTATGACAAGCAGGTCGATTTTTGGCGTCATGTGCTGGAAACCAATTCTTTGGTGTGCGAGGTAAAAGAATGACCCTGCAGGAGCAGCTCTGCGAAAAAATGCGGGTGGAGCAGAGCGCCTATTGCCTATGGCTGACCGCACAGCCGCCAGAAGAAATATTACACCACGCCTACGAGTACAGCGTCCGTGAGGACATTATTCTGGCAACGGAAGAAATGAACCTCCCCCTTGCACGGGTGCGGGCGCTGCTGAAATCTCCCGCGCCGCTGGCGGATGTGTATAAGGATTTTTCCAAGCTGGAAACCGATTATATGAGCATTGTGGCTCAGTGCGTGGAAGACCGTGCAGATGACTTGCTGAAAAAGGAACAGCAGCAGAACCCACCCAAAGTATATCGACAGTCCGTCACTTATGCCCGCGAACACGGCGAATTGCCACAGTACCATGCGTCTTGCCACTTGAATGAAAGGTGTCGGGACGAGATTGACGCAGCGCTTGCACAGCGCTTTGATGGTATGCGGCTGGGCGCTGGCGCTGTTGAACAGGTAGTGACAGAATATGGTTTGGAGCGCACAAAATATGTGTTGGCAGCGGCCATTCAAACCCGTGATGGAGATGGTCGTATTTCTCGCGCAAATAGAGAATGGGCAGATTCCATTCGCACGATCAAAGATATGGATTGCCGTGGATTTGACCGTTCCTGTTACTACGCTGACCTACAAGCGCATACCTGCCTATTGGACGGTTTTGTAAACCAAGTGCGAAAATTTGAAAAAGCCAAAGCCCAGCCCGTTCAGGATACCCCCGAAAGATAATCGCAGCGTCTGCATTTTGCAGGCGCTTTTTTTCGTGAAAAAATCTCTGTTTTGAAAGGATTTCACAATGAAAGAAACACATTACAAATTGAAGCATCGCGTTACCGCGCTGTTTGCGGCGGCGGTAATGCTCTGCTCCATGCTGCCCGGTGCAGCGTTTGCGGAGGAACCCACACCGCAGCCCACCGAGGAAACCGTGCAGATGGAGCAGCAGACCGAGCCGTCTGAAACAGACAACGGCCAGACCGACGAGAGCAGCCCCGACCCCGGCGAGGATGTAACCAAAGCCACCCCGGAAACGGCAGAAGAGCAGCCCGCTGAAGAAGGAATCTCTGCTGCTGTTGTCGGCGCGGAACTGTACACTGACTTGCCCGATGCACCCATCGGCTCCTATATCGGCAGCGAGGGTTTGCCGGTTGCCACTGGTGAAACTAAAATCGGCATTTCCGAGTGGCCCGAAAGCCAGCTGGAAGAAGGCGGCAGCTATCTGACTGCCGTTGCACTGGACAATGACGGTCTTACCATGGCCGCGCCCCTGCTGGACGGCGCAGACTATGCCATTGTTCCCATTATGGCACAGGTCGAATATCCCGCAGACGGCAGCAGCACCGACATGATCCTGCCGGATGGCGTGACCTTGCTGGACTTTTACGGCGAACCCGCCACTGATGCCGATGCCCTGCTGCACAATAGCTACCATGAAACCTCTGCCGCCGTCATGGGTGTATATGTACAGGCCGCTGCCGATTTTACCGCACAGCTTGTCTACACCGGTCCGGACGGCAGCACGCAGATTAAAACGCTGTATGTCACCATTGACCGTAAACACACGGTGGCGTCTCCGTTTGCTGATGCCGGTATTGCTGCCTACGGTGAACGCCCCATCCCCAACGTAACAAGCGGCAAAATCACCAAGGTAGCCAAAGTCAATAGCACTTGGTTGATTTGGTTCAATGGCGATGAGGCGTACTGCTGCACCCCCGGCGCAGACGGCCAGCCCAAGAACTGTCCAACGTACACTTATGTCAATACTTCTATGGTTGGCGCAGACCAGTATGTACCCGGCGACCACTATGGCAACCAGTACAGAATCTGGGGCGGTTTGACCCAGCTTTCGCTCGGTATGCAGGAGCTCCCTCCGGTTGCGCTCTCCGCAGAAGCGCCGAGTTTGCTGGATTTCTGCCGCACGATCTATACAAATGCGCAGATGCAGATTATCGAGAATTATCCTGACAGCACTGCCGCCAAAATTCTTATGGGATCCGCGCAGACGCTGCTGGAGGGCACAGACGCCTACGCATCCGCCCGCGGCTACTATACCTATATTTATCAGCCGGGCCGCGCGGGCTGGCAGACTGTGGCTGTGATTGGCCCCGAAATCTCCGATGACGAACCGAACCCCAAACCCATCGTGCAGGAAATTTACGCCAACTGGGAAGCCCCTGCGCAGACCGCAAGCGGCAGCTTTGATTTTGACTACGGTATCATCACCAACAAGGTGCAGCTTAAAACCATCGAGAAAGTGGACGGCGCGACCATCGAGATTGAACCCATCACCAAAAGCGGTACTATTGACGGCGGCACATGGAATATTTCTCCCGCAGATAAACAGAGCGTTACCACTGCTGGCCACACCAACGATGACAATTTTCAAAACAATGGCGGTGCTGCATCCGCAAGTTGGACGCTGCACTACTCCGTAAGCAAAACCACCGACAGCCGCAGCGGGCGAGTAGGTCCCTACACCACGCAGGATGAAGCCGATGCAGCCGCCGACAGCGCCCGCGATGCTGCGATTGCCGAGTTGCAGGGCGAGGCCCAGCGCATGGTGGACAATGCGGTTGCATCTGCAAAGGCAGAACTGGCGAACGTCAAATTCCGCTATGAGGAAGTGGGTGTTCCTTACGGTTTTGAAATGTATTGGGGCAGCAATGGCAGCAACCAGACCATTTCTGTACCGGCCAATTCCAACAATGCTTATCAGATGAAAAACGATGAATGGTCCTTGCAGGTCAACATCAAGAAAACCGACAGCGAAACCGGCAATCAGATTGCTGCCGATGCGCAATATGAGATTTTCCAGTGGGATACTGTAACAGGCAAATACCAGCCCACCGGCGGTTACAACACTTACAGTGTGCAGTGCCAAGGCGATGGCACTTATGCGGTCATCAACAGTGCAGCCTATGCGGCCACGAATTCCATGCGGCATACCCTTTACTACACCCAGCGTAATACGGGCAAGTTTATCATCGTGGAAAGCAAAGCGCCCACAGGCTATTTTGGCGATTGGACAGACATCAATCATCCCGGCATGGCCAACACTCCGCTGGGCAAGCGCGGTTACTATATCGAAATCACCGAGGACAGCGACAATTCTGTAATCTGGCTGGACAACGCTGACTATAATGCCGATATTGCCGCTACCGACAAAGGCGGCACCAAACTTGTCACCAGTACAGGCGTAGAAACCACCGTTACCATCTACGACACTGCCAAGGATCCCCGTCGTACTTATAACACCGACAACAGCGGCAAAGCGGCCAATGAGGACAGCTACACAATCACGCCCACAGACGGCGTTATGAAAAATGACCGCACCTTGGGCGAAATCAGCATCTCCAAGGTTGACCTTGATGCCGTGCGGTATGTGGGCGGCAGCGCCGCCCACGGCACAGCCCTTGCCAGCGGGCAAGCTCACGGCGATGCCGCGCTGGACGGCGCGGTGTACGACCTCTACGCCGCCGAAGATATTACGCATCCTGACGGCGTGACCGGCGTGGTGGACTACTCCAAAATTGTGGATGCGGACGGCAATTCCGTCTGGCACACCACAATCCGCGACAACAGCGGGCAGTGGGTATCTGATTATTTACCCGTTCTGAAAAAAGACCACCTTGTAGCCAGCGCTGAAATTGAGAACGGCTGGCTGTGCTTCAGTAATTTGTACCTCGGCAAATATTATGTCGTAGAGCGCTCCACCGGCGTGGTTATCCCGCTGCGTGACGGCGCTCTTGCAGTTTCCGGCACCTATCCCACCGTGGACAGCCGCACCAAGGCAGCCACCGGGCAGACCGCCGCGCTTGCCAAGAACGGCAGCGGGCAGTACACGGATTGGGTGTACAAGAACCAGTTTTCTACAGTCTCTAAAGGTAAAGCGTTGGATGGCTCTTGGACTTACGATGCCTATTACCTGTCCTTTGCAGATGGCTACCTCTGCGATGAGCATAATTACTACATCACGCCTGCCTATTCTGATGAGGGTTGGTATGTAGAAAAGACCACCTTTGCCGACAACCGACAGGCAGCCGGTGAACAGATCGACAAGACCAGTTACAGCGCCAATTACCACATCCATGCTGACAATGCACTGGCCGAGAGCCAAGACCAAGTAGCAAAAGGCAATGTGGAAATCAGTAAAATCGTATCCTCCAGCGGCCAAAGCAACGGACTGGAACTGGAGGGCGCAGGCTTTACATTCTTCCTTGTGTCCGACCTGTCCAAACTGAAGCAGTTTGAGCAGACCTGCAGCGGCAGCTACACCCTGCAAAGCATTTTGGATGCCTACATTGATAAGACCTACGATAACGAGCATCCGAAGTGGGATTTTTCTGCGGAAACGCAGGCCATCGCAAAGACCTATGAGGTAAACGCTGACGAAATTGCCGCGTACAACAAAACGCTGACTGCCGCAGGAGAAAACAAGAACGGTAAGGGCGATGGCTGGCAGCTCACCGGCAGTGCCAACGAATACCAGCTTGCCGAAATCTTCAGCAATGACACCGGGAATATTCGTGTGCAGGGTTTACCCTATGGAACATATCTCGTTGTCGAAACAACTGTGCCGCACGACCTGTTCCAAGCTGAGCCTTTTATTGTCACCGTTGACCCCGAACAGGATAACAACCCGTGGGGCGCTATGGCCACTCCCAAGGACAGCGTAATGACAGGCTCTGACAGTTATCAGAAATTCACCATACTGGACGAGGAAATCGAAGTTTATCTCCGCATCACCAAAGTTGACGAGGAAACCGGCAAACCGGTACTGCTGCCCGACACCGCTTTCCAAATCTACTGGCTGGACGAGCAGGGGCATTACCGTTATGACAGCAACGGCAACCCGAAACTCGTCACAATGACCGATACTGTCAACGGCCATCTGACAAAAGATGTAGACACTTTCCACACCAACAGCGAGGGCATCTTGACGCTGCCTGAAAAATTGCCGCTGGGTAAATATCGCATTGTGGAAGTCACCGGCCCGAACGGATTCTACAACGAATGGCTGGATTCTGCCGGATATGAAAACGGCATTTTGGCCGACGATGCAGATGGCATCTACTATGTGGATTTTGAAATCACCACCGACCGCATTTATGCAGCCACCGGCGACAAAAACGAGAACGGCATGGATACCCTTGTGATTGGTGAAAACTACTCCAACCATGAAACACTGGGAAAACTGACGATCCGCAAAACAGGTGAGGTCTTAGCTGGCTGGAAAACAGAAGCGGGCGCACTTGACCCGTGGATGACCGGCGAGGCCGAGGATGGCAATTTTGTGTATGACACCCGCCCGCTGGCCGGTGCGGAGTATACCATCACTGCTGCCGAGGATATTTATACGCAGGATCGGCAGACCGACAATTATGGCAACCGCACGCTCTGGTATGCCAAGGGCGATGTAGTCGCCGTAGTCACCACCGGCGACGGCAGCGCGGATATTGCCACCTTTGTCCCAGCCCGCACTAAGGCCACCTACGATTTCCTGTCTGTAATCCATGACGGCACGATTGGCGAAGTCAGCGTGACCCTGCCGCTGGGCAGCTACCATATCGAGGAAACCAAACCGCCTTACGGCTATGTCGGCACTTCTGACAGCTATGATGTCACTTTCGTTTGGGATGCCCAGTTGAACGATGTGGTTATGGCCACGAGCATTGCCAAGGTTGACGGCGCTGCATCTTCCCAGAGTTTTGAGGTCGTGCGCAGCAAGGATGCCAACGCCGATTTCACCGAGCAGCAGACCTTGAAATTCTACAATGACCGCGAAAAAGCCAAAGTCGGCGTTTACAAGGTTGACCGCGAAACCGGCAAATACCTTGCCGGTGCGGTATTCAACCTGTACACGGCTGATGATATTTACAGCGTGGACGGCAAACTGCTGTTTGCAGCGGGCGAACTGGTCGCCACCAGCCCCGAAACCGGCGCAGACGGCTACACCTATTTTGACTGCGATATTCCCATTCGCGGCGAGTATTACGGCAGCAGCATCCGCAAGGACGCCACCACCAACAGCGGTAATTACATCGTCAAGGAACTCCGCGCCCCTCTCGGCTATTACGTCAACGAGGAGCCGATGGAGGTTACTTTCACCTATGACGGACAGGCTGTCATGGTGCTGGATAACACTTGTTCCAATAAGCCTACGGAAATGTGGGTAAGCAAGCGTGACCTTACCAACGACGAGGAACTGCCCGGCGCCACCCTTGCTATCAAGGATACGGACGGCAATACCGTAACCACATGGGTGTCCACCGATGAGCCGCATCGCGTGACCGGGCTGCATTTCGGTGAATCTTACACACTGACGGAGATCCGCGCCGCTGATGGGTACGCACTGGCCGATAATATTACGTTCTGCCTGATTCAGAAATCCGATGAGGACGGCAATCCTCTGGAGGAGTGCGAAGTTTACTATCTGACCACCAAGAACATTTTGTTCTGGAAGTGGGATGATTGGAAACTGCTGGACGATGCCACCGTTATTATGCAGGATGATATTACCAAGGTGCAGATTTCCAAGAAAGACCTTACCACCAACGAAGAACTTCCCGGCGCGGAACTTATCATTACCGATGAAAAAGGCAGCGAAATTGACCGCTGGATTTCTACCGATGCACCGCACTACATGGAGAAGCTGCCCGCTGGCAAGTATACCTTGACCGAGGTGACTGCCCCGGACGGTTATGCCATTGCGGAGCGCATGGAGTTTGAGGTGCTGCCCAACGGTGAGGTGCAGACCTTTGAAATGTTTGATGATACCATCAAGGTAAAAATTTCCAAGGTAGACATCACCACCAACGAAGAACTTCCCGGCGCAGAACTGGTTATCAAGGACAAGGACGGCACCGAGATTGACCGTTGGATTTCCACAAACGGACCACATTATGTGGAAAAGATGCCAGCAGGAGATTATACACTGACGGAAATCACCGCACCCAACGGCTACAAGGTTGCAGAAAGTATCGACTTTACCGTTCTGCCCACCGGCGAGATGCAGACCGTGGTAATGAAAGATGCCCGCGAGGACACACCGACACCTACCCCCGACAACACGCCGACCCCGGACCATACTCCGCAGCCCACGCCGAACACGACCCCAGCGCCGACACCCGTGCCCGCTGCACCCACTGCAACACCCACGCCGCTGCTGACGATTCCTAAGACCGGCGACAATTCTTCGTTGGGACTGCTGCTGGCGATTGCGGGAATCTCTCTTGCAGGACTGGCCGTTCTGGTCCACAAGAGCGCCCGCCGCAAAGATATTGCGCCCCGTGACGATGATGACGAGGACTAAGGAATAATCGGAAAATGAAATATACTTTTTTACGGGGAGGACCGCGCGGCCCTCCCTATTTTTATAGGAGAGAAGATGGCAAAACACATTTTAAGTTGCAGTTTCGGAAAAGACAGTATCGCCACCGCGCTGCTGGCCTTGCAGCATGGTGAACCGCTGGACGAACTTGTGTATTGCGAGGTCATGTTCAGCGAGGAAATATCCGGCGAGCTGCCCGAACACAACCGATTTATCCACGAAACAGCAATCCCGTATTTTGAACAGCGCGGCATCCCGACACGGGTTTTGCGCTCCGAAAAGACCTATCTATCCTGCTTTTACCATGTTGTCACACGAGGAAAAACCAAGGGGATGCTTTCGGGATTCCCTCTGAGTGGGCGCTGTACAATTCAGCGGGATTGCAAGCTGCCGCCGATCAAGGCATATCAGAAGGCATTGCCCCCGGACACGGTGCAGTACATCGGCATCGCCGCAGATGAACCCAAGCGACTGGCACGATTAAAGCCCGGTCAGATTTCTTTGCTGGACAAGTACCATGTGGCCGAACCAGAAGCGAGGTCTATGTGCGCAGCTGAGGGGCTGCTGTCCCCGCTGTATGACTTCACTAAACGCGGGGGTTGTTGGTTTTGCCCGAACGCATCAATCAGCGAACTGCGACATCTCTACAGATACCACCCCGAACTCTGGCAGCTTTTGCTTGAATTACAGGACGTGCCGAATAAACCCACCGAACGTTTTAGTTGGCGACGCACTTTTCGTGAGATAGACGAACGCTTTCGGCAGGAGGGCGAACAACTAAGTTTTTATGAGGAACGGTGAACAATGGACGAACAGAAAAGACCCCGCGCGTGGGTGTACGCGAGAATTCCCGGCGACTACGATGGCACAATGAACAGCTATTGGCCGGCCTGACATGGAGTGATTTCGATTTCAAAGAATGTACCGTTCATGTCAACAAAAGCCTTTTAGTTTTTAGGGACTTCGGCTATCAACACACAGCCACAAAAGAAAGCAACGACCGTTATATTGATGTAGCCCCAGAGTACATGGAATTTATGCAGCAATACAAAGAGTGGTGGTACACAAAAAAGAGGTTGATGGGGGCCAGTTGGCAGCGAGACATGGTAAAAAACAAAGAGAGCAAGCGTGAATCACTGATGCGACTGGCCGGAGAAGAATTTGTCATCATTGACGATTTCGGTTGGCCTCGCAACCCGGATGGTTACAATGCGCTGGTAAAGCGTGTAGCAAAGAAAGCCGGTCTCAAGGATATTCACCCACACATGTTTCGCCATACCTTTGTCAGCCTGCTCATGTCGAATCCTGACATCGGTGTTGCAACGGTTGCCGCTGAAGCAGGTCACGCCCAGCCGAGCACGACTTTAATGATCTACACCCAGCAATACAAAAAACGCCGGGAGTCGATACGCAATCAGTTGAGCCGTGAATTGTACGAAAAATAAAGAATCGCAGCCGTGTTATCCTAAAAAATAACATAGCTGCGTTCTTTTTATGGGCCGTGAGGGATTCGAACCCCCACTGAACCGGTTATGAGCCGGTGGCTTTAACCGTTAAGCTAACGGCCCTTATGATGAAGAAGTGCTGTTGATGGCTAAATCGCCAACTTATCGCCAAAACGAAAATCTTGGCGATGCAGTCCAGTAAAAACTGCGGCACTTCATCATATTTGAAAGTGGATGCGGTTGGGTCAGCCGGTTATGAGCCGAGAGTTCTAACCGCTGAACTAATGGCCCGCATATTACAATCCACCGAGGAGCCGAAAGGCGCTCGTAGATGAATTGTAGATGAAAGCGGAAATTGTCTTGAGAAAAAGTGAATAATCTGCGTTGAATCGTTACTTTGCGGGGAATAGAATCCTAACATCCAATGTTTATGAGCCGCCGGCTTTAACCGTTAAGCTAACGGCCCTCACAGATGTATAGAATAGTATAGCAGAAATTTCCCTGTTTGCCAAGAGGTTGCGGGGCGGAATTTTTAAAATTCGAAAAAATACAAAGCGCCCCGCAAAATTCGCAGGGGGCCTCCCCTTTCCCCTTTTGGTTGGATATGGTATACTGGTAGCAAATCAATGCGAAAGAAGGCGCAGCTTTGACCATCAAGGATATTGCCCGCGAGTCCGGCTATGCCGTGGGCACAGTGTCCCGCGTGCTGAACAACAACCCCCGCGTCAGCGAGGACGCACGCCGGAAAATACTGGCCGTTGTGGCGCAGCACGGCTACCAGCCCAACGCCAATGCCAAGCACCTGAAGCAGCAGGTGCCGGAGGGGCTGGCCCTCATTGTAAAGGGCACGCAGAACGCTCTGTTTGCGGACCTGCTGGACAAGCTGCAGCCCTGTCTGGAGGCGCGCGGCTATACGCCGACGGTCTACTACAACAACGGCAGTACCGACGAGCTGGCCTGCGCACAGACCATCTTTGCCGAGCGCCGGCCCTGCGGCCTCTTTTTCATCGGTGCGCACCCGCAATGCTTTACCCCGGCGCTGGCGTCGCTGGGCATCCCCTGCCTGCTGCTGACGAACAACGCCGCCGGGCTGGGCATTGAGAATCTGTCCAGCGTCAGCGTGGATGACCGCGCTGCCGCTGCCGTGATGATCGAGCAGTTATATGCCAAAGGCCACCGTGTCATCGGCATCATCGGCGACAGGCCCGAAACCTCCCGCCCGAGCCAGCAGCGGCTGGACGGCTGTCTGGATGCCCTGCAGCGGCTCGGCGTGCCGTTCGACTTTGACCGGCAGTACCGACTTGCGGACTTCTCGATGCAGGGCGGCTATGCAGCTGCCGAGCACCTGCTGGCCCACTGTCCCGGCCTTACGGCGATTTTCGCCATGTCGGACCTGATGGCGGTGGGAGCCATCCGGGCCATACAGGACCACGGCCTGCGCGTACCGCAGGACATTGCCGTGGCCGGGTATGACGGCATTGCGCTTGGACGGTACACCGTGCCGCGGCTGACGACGATCCGGCAGAATACCACCGTCCTTGCCGAGCGCGCCGCCGACATTTTGCTGCGCTGCATAGAGGAAAACGCCCCCGCCCGCCACGAGACCGTGCCCTTTGAGCTGGTCGAGGGCGAGAGCATATAACAACAGACCCGGAGCCCGTTTGGTTGGGCTCCGGGTAATTTTTATGCGTGTTTATGCCTGTGCGCTTTCAGGCGTGGCCATGCCGGTTCGTTCGGCAAAGCGGCGCTCGGTTTCCTCGTTCAGGTATTTCTCGTCGGGATAGGCACCGTCGTGTCGGTCGGCGTACTCGTCGGAAATCTCATTCTGCAGCTGGCGGCGGATGTAATCATCCCGGTCTGCTTCACTGGAGAAGCTGTTATTGTCATAGTGGTAGCTGGCCTGCACGCGCTGGGCCACCTGGGCAGCGGTCAGCCCCGCCGGGTAGGAGGCGACGCAGTCCAGGTAGTAGCTGATGCCGTCGTCGATGTCCTCATCGGCGTTAAAGTGGTAGCATGTAAAGCCGAGACCGTCGTCTGCGGCCCGCTGCATAACGGCCATACAGTCGGCGGCGAACGTCTCGGCATCGGCGTAGGGGCCCTGCAGCGCGGCGTACAGGATGCAGTCGTCGCCGCTTTGCAGCGTGTAGTCGCCGTCGGCCTCGTGGAAGAACCGAGCCTCGACATTCAGGCTGTTCAGCTTGGCTTTCAGTGCCGGGTCAGCGGTCAGGGCGCTGTACATCGCGTCCGCTTTCTGCGATTCAATGCGGTTCCGGGCGTACTCACGGGCCGGGTTCCACTCGCTGATTGCCAGGGGCAGCAGTGCCGCCGTGCCGACGACGCAGAGGGTGAACGCCGTGCCCAGCATGGCGAGCCAGTCAAATTTCACCTTCACGTCGGGCCTGGCGCTGTAGACGAGCATCTCGATGCCCAGCGCAATGAGGATGACCGGGGAGAATTTCAGAATTTTCAGCAGGTCGAACTGCGGCACAAACTGATAGACGATCAGCAGAACACCGGCTGCAATCAGCACCAGCGCAAACGCAATGCTGCCGACGCGGCGGACCTTTTTCGGGGTGGTTTGTTCATCCATGATTTTACCTCATTCTATTTATATTGAGTGGCAGGGGCCGGGCATACCCGGCCCGCGCGTGTATGGCGGGCACAGCTGCGGTGGGTCAGTGGCGGGCGGAACATATCCCGCCCCTACCCTGCGGCAAAAGGCAGACGAGCGGCGTCCGTAAGGCCGCCCCTCATCCGGCGCTGCGGTGCCGCCTTCCCCCAAGGGGGAAGGCTTAGCGTTATTCATGCGGATACGGCGGAAGCTCGTCGTCGCGGTTTTTCTTTTCGGGGTGCAGACCCAGCAGCTTGAGGCCCGCGAAAATCAGCAGTGCCGCAATGACAACATTCGGTATGCCAGTGATGATGTCGTAGGCGTAGCCGTTGCCCACAAGATTGCACAGCAGCGTATAGAGCCAGTTTGAGATGAATGTGTCATACAGTGCCCAAACGCCGATGCCGACCAGGCCCCAGCCGATCAGTCTGTTGTGCTGTGGGAGCAGCTTTTTGACCTCCTCATAATTGCCCAGAACCAGCAGGGAATCCTCCTTCGGCTCACCGGCCGCCATGTGGCGGATGAGGTCATAGGTGTCAAAAAAGCTGTACATCCAGATGACAAGGCAGAGGAACAGCAGCGGTTCAACGACGGTGGCCGCCATCACACAGAGTATCAGTATCATCGCAATCGACAGGCCGCGCTGCATATAACCGTAGTACATCTGCCCTGCGCCCGGGATACAGGCGAAGATAAAGGTCAGAAAGCCGTTCTTTTTCATGGTTTATTCCCCCTTGGCGGTGCTGCCGCCGATGCTTTGTGCTCTGATCTGGTCCAGACCGTTTTCCGCGGTCAGGGTAAAGCTCTTAAAGGTGTCGTCCAGGCTCTTGTAGAAGCCGTTGACGGCGGTGTTGAATTTGGTGCCGAAGCGTTCCTGCCGGGCGGCAGGCTGCTGCGGCAGCAGGGCGGCGGGATTGGGCACGCCAAAGGTGCTGACCGCGCCCCACATCACAAAGCCCAGCACCACCGCGGCAGCTGCCGAGACATAGCGGTTTGTCATAATACGGAAGCTGCGCAGCCGCATAAGGCTCTGCACCTGCGGGATCAGGTCGCGCATCGGCTGCTTCATGCAGTCGGGCGCGGCGTCGATCATGGCCGTGTAGCGCAGCAGACAGTAGTCGCAGAAGCTCAGATGCTCGGCGGCCTCCAGTGCGCCGAGGTCGTCCAGCGTGCCGTCCTTAATGGCGTACAGCCCCTCGTCGGTCAGGTGGCCTTCGGCGTCAAAGAGTTTGTTGTTATCAAAATAAAGGCTCATTCCTTCTGCCTCCTCTCGGTGATCTGCTGGCGAAGCAGCAGCTTTGCGCGCCACAGCTGGCTGTTGACCGTCGCGGGCGGACGGCCCACCAGCTTAGCGATCTCCGCCGTTTCCCTGTGCTCCAGAAAGTACAGCACGGCAATTTTGCCGTAGGGCTCGCGCAGACCGCGCACCAGTGTTTCCAGCTCGGCGGCCCCGGCGCGGTCTGCCACACTCTGGGCCGGGTCGTCGGCGTCGCTGCCGGGCGCACCGCGCGGCTCCGGCAGGGCGTCGTCCCCGGGGGCGTCCACCTTGCGCACCCACGCGCTTTTCAAGTGGTCCTTGCATTTGTTGGCCGCCACGCGGACGAGCCACTGCTTGTAATACTGCGGCTCGCACCGGTCTATGGCCGAAAACGCGGAGAGGAAGGTATCCTGGGTCAGATCCTCGGCGGTGTGGGGCTCGTGCACAAATTGCAGGCAATGAGCTTTTGGTATTGCTGCATCAGACCGGTAAATTCTTCATTTGTCAGTTCCCACACCTCCTCTCGCTTTGACCTTCTGTATACTAAAACGAATCCCCCGCGAGCGATATTGCAAACGCGGGGAAATTTTTAAAAATTTTCTTCTTTGGCTTCCCCCAAGGGGGAAGCTGTCTGCCGCTTGCGGCAGACTGATGAGGGGAGAGTTCACCGGTATCGCCCTTTCATGGGTAATATCCGGCAGGTTTTCCCTCATCCGTCTGCGGGCGGGGCCGCAGACACCTTCCCCCAAGGGGGAAGGCGCTTACGGGTTGAGCTCCAACAAAACCGGGCAATGGTCGCTCCCCATCACATCCATCAGGATCTCTGCTTTCTCGATCTTATCGGCCAGGCGGCTGCTGACGAGGAAATAGTCGATCCGCCAGCCTGCGTTCCGCTCACGGGCGCGGAAGCGCATGCTCCACCAGCTGTACATGCCGGTGGCGTCGGGGTGCAGGTGGCGGAAGGAATCCGTAAAGCCCGCGGCCAGCAGCTCGCCCAGCTTGCCGCGCTCCTGGTCAGAGAAGCCCGCCGCGCCGCGATTGGGGCCGGGGTTCTTTAAGTCGATGTCCTCATGCGCCACGTTCAAATCGCCGCAGAGGATGACCGGCTTTTCGGCGTCCAGCTTTTGCAGATAGCGGCGCAGGTCGTCCTCCCACTGCATACGGTAGTCAATGCGCGCCAGCTCGTTCTGGGAGTTGGGCACGTAGAGATTGACCAGATAAAAATCCGGGTATTCCAGCGTGATGGCGCGGCCCTCGTGGTTGTGGATGTCCTCGTCGAGGCCATAGCGCACCGACAGCGCAGGCGTTTTGGCCCAGATGGCCGTGCCGGAGTAGCCCTTTTTGTCGGCGCTGTAGATGTACTCGGTGTAGCCCGCGGGCGCAAAATCCGCCTGTCCGGGCTGCATTTTGGTTTCCTGAATGCAGAAGAAGTCCGCGTCCAGCGCGTTGAACACGTCCTCAAAGCCTTTTTTCAGGCAGGCGCGCAGACCGTTGACGTTCCAGCTGATGAATTTCATGGGATGGTACTCCTTTATGTATGATTATCCGCGAGTATTTTGTCAGCCACGCAGTAGGGGCCGCACATGTGCGGCCCGGCACTTACTGGCAAATGAGCGCTTATGGGAAAAGCCGCGGGCCGGGCATGCCAGGCCCCTGCCTCTCGGCAAGGTTTTTCTACGCCGCCTTCTTCGCCGCGTTCTTTTTCCAGGCACCGCTGACGAACCGGGCCACAAAGCATATAATGCGGCAGATCCAGTCAACGACCATGGCGTACCAGACGCCGACGGCACCCATGCCCATCTGCACGCAGAGCACCCAGCTCAGGCCCATGCGCCAGACCAGCATCGAGGCCGTGGCAACGACCATCGTGAACCGCACGTCGTTGGCGGCACGCAGGGCGTTGGGCAGCACAAAGCTGGCGGGCCAGAGAAATATCGACATGCCATTGTGGATCATGACCAGCGTCCATGCCAGTGCACGGGTCTCGGGCGTCAGGGTGTACATGCTCAAAATCTGGTTCAGAGACAGCAGCACCACAACATTGACCGCGCCCTGGGCGATATAATCCCACAAAAGCAGTTTTTTTGTATAATACTTTGTCTGTTCAAAGTCCTGCGCACCGATGCAGCGGCCAATGACCGTGATCATCGCCAGGCCCATGGCATTGCCGACAATGCAGCCGATAGCGTCCAGGTTGTTGGCCACCGCGTTGGCCGAGATATGCACCGTGCCGAACAGCGAGATCATCGAGACGACAAGCACGCGGCCCAGCTGGAACAGGCTGTTCTCAAACGCCGACGGGATGCCGATGTACAGAATGCTTTTGACCGTGCGGCCCTCAAAGCGGGTGACAGATTGCGGCGTGATGCGCAGCTGGTAGTCCTGCCGCGCGGCCAGCGCCAGAATGATGCACGCACCGACAGCGCGGGAGATCAGCGTGGGCACGGCGACGCCCGCGACACCCATTTTCAGCACGAACACGCAGAGCGCGTTGCCGCAGAAGTTGATACCGTTGACGATGACCGAGACCTTCATCGACACCGCACTGTTGCCCGTGGAGCGGAAGATGGCCGCACCCGCGTTGTAAAGCGCCAAAAACGGAAACGACAGCGCCGTGATCGTAAAGTAAGTCAGGCACGCCTGCATGACCTCGTCGGTGATGGTGCCAAAGAAAAGCCGCAGCTGCGCCGTGCGGGTGATGAGGCAGAACGCCGCCACACCGACGCCGAGGATCGCGCTCAGGCCCACGAGCTGGCCCGCACTTTTGGCGGCATCCTCGGGGCGTTTGGCCCCCAGATGCTGGCTTGTGACGACAGCACCGCCGGTGGCCAGCGCACCGAACAGCGTGATGATCAGCTGGTTGATCATATCGACGAGCGACACACCGGAAATTGCGGCCTCACCCACTGACGATACCATAACGGTATCCGCCATGCCGACGAGAATTTCCAGCATCTGCTCAATGATGAGCGGCCAGAGCAGCGTCAGCAGCTGGCGGTTGGTAAACAGCCTTTCCTTTTTCATTTTTACAATACATCTCACTTTCCCAGCTTCGAGTATAGCACAAAAAAAGCCCCCGCGCAATGCGGGGGACAAAAAGGCTTCCCCCTCGGGGGAAGCTGTCACCGAAGGTGACTGATGCGGGCAGAGCTTGCCATGGACCGGGCAGCGTTGTAAACTCCGCCCTCATCCGGCCCTGCGGGGCCACCTTCAGTCTTCGCGTTAAGAGCCGCCTGCGGCGGTTACGCTCCGACACGCGCCTGCGGGCGCAGCCCCTCGGGGGAAGGCTAAGGGTATTTACTCATACCGCAGCGCTTCGATCGGGTCGAGCTTGGCGGCCTTGTTGGCGGGATAATAGCCGAAGAACACGCCGATGGCCATACTGAAGCCGACGGCGATCAGGATCGCAGCGATGCTGGGCTTGGCGGCATAGCCCACCACATTGCTGAGCACCGTGCCCAGCGCCAGGCCCAGCACAATACCGATGAAGCCGCCGATCAGGCAGAGGATGACGCTCTCGGTGATAAACTGCATACGGATGGCCGACGCAGGCGCGCCCAGCGCCTTGCGGGTGCCGATCTCGCGGGTGCGCTCCGTCACGGAGACCATCATGATATTCATAACGCCGATGCCGCCGACGAGCAGCGACAGCGCCGCGATGGCCGAGATGCCGAGCGAAACCGTGCTCATCATACTGGTCATCGAGTCGAGCAGGCTCGCCAGGCTCGATGCGCTGACCGTCCAGGAGTCGTTGCGGGTGTAGTAGCTGGCGAAGAAATCCCCCACCGTGTTGACGAAGTCCGTGACATTGACCGTGCCGCCGTTGGCCACAACGGTGATGCTCTGGTACCCTGCCCCCGCCCCGGCGATGGCCTTGGCAACGTCCAGCGGGATGTAAAAGTCCGTCTGGATGCTGTCGTCGTCGCTGCCGCTGAACATGCTGGAGTAGCTATCCTCCGTGTATTTGTATACGCCCTGTATATAGAACGTGTACAAATTGTGGTTGATGGTCAGCGTGACCGCCTTGCCGATGGCGTCCTGCGCACTGCCGCCGATGGCCTGCTCGACGAACTTTTCCGACACGCAGGCGACCTTGCGCCCGGCATCCCTGTCGTCGTCCAGCCATCGTCCGTACAATATCTGCGAATCATCGTTCCTGGCTGCCAGTGCCGCATGATTGATGCCGCTGACAGTGGCCGTGATGGTCGTGGTCGGGTCACCGTATTTGGCAGTCGTGCCGCTGCCCACCTGCTGGGTCAGTTCGATGTGATGGACCTGGGTCGGGAAAGCGGCTGTAAAATCGTTTATCATCGCATCGGTGATAAGGTCTGCGTCCGACGGTTTGGAATCCATAAACCGGCGCAGCCGGACGCCCTGGGACGTGCCCGACGTGTCGGAGCTGCTTTTCTGCGTTACCGTGACAGAAATGTTACTGGCACCCATGCCGGACATCGAGTCCATGACCGAGCCGGTCATGCTGTTGCCGACGGTCTCGATGGCAATGACCGCCGCAATGCCGATGATGATGCCCAGCATAGTGAGCAGACTGCGCATTTTGTTGCTTCTGACGCTGGTCAGCGCCATGCCGATATTCTCAAAAAGCTGCACGTTCGCCGGTCCCCTTTCGTTCGCCCACGATCAGACCGTCGCGCAGCGTCAGCACCCGCTGGCATTCCTCAGCCAGCTCGGGGTTGTGCGTGATGAGCACGATGGTCTTGTGGTATTTTTCATGCAGCTCGTGAAAGAGATCCATCACGACGCGGCTCGTCTGGCTGTCCAGTGCGCCGGTAGGCTCGTCGGCCAGGATCAGCGCCGGCTCATTGACCATGGCGCGGGCAATCGCGACGCGCTGCTTCTGTCCGCCGGAAAGCTCGTTGGGCTGGTGGCGCATCCGCTCGCCCATGCCGACGCGCTCGAGCCATTCCTTGGCGCGGCGGGTGCGCTCCCCTGCCGGGACGCCTGCATACAGCATCGGCAGTTCGACGTTTTTTAACGCGCTCTGGCGTCCGATCAGGTTATACGTCTGGAACACGAACCCGATTTTGCGGTTGCGGATGGCCGCCAGGTCGTTGTCGTCGGCGTCGTGGATGTTGACGCCGTCCAGCACGTACTCGCCCGCCGTGGGCTTATCCAGCACGCCGATAATGTTCATCAGCGTGGACTTACCGGAGCCGGACTCGCCCACGATGGCGACGAACTCGCCGGGGTAGACGGTCAGGTCGATACCGTGCAGAATTTCCAGCTCGTTCGGCTGGCCGATGTAGTAGCTCTTGCGGATGCCCTGCATCTGGATCAGGGGCTGCGCGGGGTGCGCGGCCTCCTCCCCTATCAGGCTCTTGGCAATATTCTGCGCAAACTGTTGTGTTTTTTCCGGCATTATTGACCTCCCGGGCCGCCGGGGCCGCCGCCGGGACCGCCCATGACAACGGTGCCCTCGGGCATATTGCTGCCGTCGCCGACGTAAAGGTCGCCGTTCTCCATCATCTGCACATCGCTGTCGGACGTGCCCGACTCAATGCCCTGGGTCAGGTCCGCCGTGGCGCGGATGACGTCGCCCTCGTTCAGGTCGCTGCCGGTGATTTCCACATAGTAGTCGTTGGTGTCGCCCTCGGTGACGGCGACCTGCTCAAAGGTCATATCGACGCCTTCTCCGCCGGTCTTGCGCAGCACGTAGGTGCTGCCGTCGTCGTTGGTGCCCACGGCGTCGCGCGGGACGGTAAAGACGTTGTCCTTGGTGCTGATGACGATCTCGACCTTGGCGGGAATGCCGACCAGCAGACCGCTGTCCTGCCCGTTGACCGTGACGGTAGCGCCGAAGCTGCCGTTATCGTTGGCGACAGGGTCGATACGGGTCAGGGTACCGGTGACGGTTTCGTCCGTGGCGTCGCTGGTGATGTTGCACTGCAGGCCGGTCTTGAGCCTGCCGACGGAGCTGGCCGGGATCGTGACTTCCACCGTCAGGTTGTCCACATCCTGAATCGTGGCCACCGTGCCGCTGCACACCGCGCCCACCGTGGCGTCCAGCGCGGTGATCGTGCCGTCCATCGTGGCAGTCAGGGTGCAGTTCTCCAGTGCGGTCTGCAGATTGGTCAAGGTGTCGTCCTCGCGCTGGGACTGCTCGAGCTTCGTCTCGGCGTTGTCCACGCTGCGGGACGCGCTTGTCGCGCTGTTCTGGTAGGACTGCTGCGCCTGCTCCAGCGCCTCGCGGTACTGCTCAATTTTATTGTAGGTCTGGCTGACGGCGTCAAAGCCCTGCAGGCCCAGCTCCGGGATGCTGCACTGGCCCTTGGCGATATTTTCCCGGTTGGTGTAATCCGCGATCTGGCCCTGCAGGCCGTCTGTGCGGGCCGTGTCACCGTCCTGCTTGGCCTGGGTCAGCTGAATGTTCAGGTTGGCAAGGGTGTTCTCGTATCCGGCGATCTCCTCGGCGTAGCGGGTGTACCAGTCGGTGACGATCTCACGGTTCGTCTTGCCGCTGTTGGCGGCGGACGCCATCGAGGTATAGTAGTCATCCATGCCCAGCGTGTCGTAGTTCTTCTGCGCCTTATCGAGATTTTCCTGTGCCGTAGCCAGGTTTGTCGTCTGATCCTCGACGGCCTGGGTGTAGTTCTTCCGGGCGTCGGTCCGGGTGTCGCTAAGCTGCAGCTGCGCGTTGGCGATCTGCTTTTCCACGTCGGTGGTGTCCAGCGTGGCGATAACGTCGCCCTTCCTGACCGTGTCACCGACAGTGACGTTGACTGCCGTGACCTTGTAGGTCTTGACGGAATCCGACGCCGTGACGCTGGCGCTGCTGCCGGCCTTGACCGTGCCGGTCACGCTGACCGTATCGCTCAGGGTCGTTTTGGTCAGCACGGTGGTGCGCACGAACTGATAGCTATCGGCGGCGGCCTTGTCGGTCTTGCCCAGCACGTTCACGAGGACGAGGGCCGCGACCAGCAAAATGGCCAAAAAGATCGTCAGCTTTTTGTGGCGTTTGACCCAGCCGAGCGGGCCGCGTCGGGTTTGTGTTTTTTCTGCCATACCGGGTTCCCTTCTGTTTTCGGAGATTTTTTGACAAAATTTAGTATATATTGCAAATGTGTTGGATTTTTGAAAAAAACATGAAAAAAGGCGGCACATCTTGGAAAGATGTGCCGCACGGACTTTTCTATAAGGCTTCCCCCTCGGGGGAAGCTGTCGCCCGCAGGCGACTGATGAGGGCAAAGCTTACGGCCACTTCCCATTCACGGGCAACAGCCACTAGGCCGCCCCTCATCCGGCCTCGGGCGGGGCCTCGGCCACCTTCCCCCACGGGGGAAGGCAACCTTACCGCTCCTCGCGGAAGTAGGCCAGACCCAGATGAGCCGGGGGCTGGTTTTCCTTCTTCTTGCGCATCGAAACGACGATCAGGACGATGATCGTGACGACGTAGGGCAGCATCTGCACAAGGTCGGTGATGTGGCTGGCCATCGTGATGCCGAGCAGCGACGGCAGAAACTGGTACAGCCAATAGAGCATACCGAACAGGTACGCGCCCCAGATGGCGTTCAGCGGCTTCCAGGTCGTGAAAATGACCAGCGCCACGGCCAGCCAGCCCAGCGCCTCGATCTGGCCGGTGGTCGCCCAGATGCCCTGGTTGTAGTCCAGTACATAGTACAGGCCGCCGATGCCGCAGATGCCTGCGCCGATGCAGGTGGACAGGTACTTGTACAGCGTAACGTTGATGCCCGCGGCGTCCGCGGTGGCGGGGTTCTCGCCGACGGCGCGCAGATTCAGGCCCGCACGGGTGCGGGTCAGGAACCAGTGCAGCACCACAGCCAGCAGGATGGCCGCATAGACGAGAAAACCGTAGGAGAACACGACCTGCCCGATGTCGCCCAGACCCGACAGCACGGGAATTTTGGCGCTGAACGCCTTGTTGGCGACGGGAGCGGCGGAGTAGCTGGCGCCGTTCAGGATAAACACGCCGAAGAAGTTTGCCACACCCATGCCGAAGGTCGTCAGCGCCAGACCGGTGACGTTCTGGTTGGCGCGCAGGGAGATGGTCAGGAACGCATAGATCAGGCCGCCCGCCATCGAGGCCAGAATGGCGCAGGACAGGGCGATGAGGATGCTGACAAAGCCGTTGGGGTTGGCAGCGCTGTTCTCATAGGCCCAGGCGCTGGCAAAGCCCGCGAAGCCGCCCAGGTACATGATGCCCGGCACGCCGAGGTTCAGGTTGCCGGATTTCTCGGTCACGGTCTCGCCCAGCGCACCGTACATGATAATTGTGCCAAACGGGATGGCGCGCATGATCCACGCAATCAGACTGCTGTGCATATCACTTGCCCTCCTTGTGTGCGCCGCGGGGGATGACGCGGTAGTTGATGAAGAACTCACTGCCCAGAATGAAGAACAGGATGATGCCGGTGATGATGTCGGCGGCGTACTCGTTCAGCGAGTACGCAGACGCGATCTCCGACGCACCGCGCTCGAGGAAAACCAGCAGGAACGAAATGAGCGCCATATAGAATGTGTTGAACTTGGCCAGCCATGCGACAATAATGGCCGTGAAGCCGCGCCCGTTGGCGGACGCCGTGGAGATGGTCTGATCCTTGCCGGCCACGATCAGGAAGCCGCACAGGCCGCAGATCGCGCCGGAGATCAGCATCGTGCGCACCGTAACGCGGCGGACGTTGATGCCCGCATACCGCGCGGTGTTCTCGCTCTCGCCGACAACGCTGATCTCATAGCCCTGCTTGGAGAAGCGCAGATAGGCGTACATGACAAAGGTCAGCACAATGACCACAATGATGTTGATGGTGTAGCGCTGGCCCATAATGACGGGGAACCAGCCGGCCTTGGTCGCCTTGTTCAGCGTGCCGAGGCTCGACGCCTGGCCGCGCATGATGTTGGTCATGCAGGCAACAATGGACGTAGCAACGTAGTTCATCATCAAAGTGAACAGCGTCTCGTTCGTGTTCCAGCGGGACTTGAACCACGCGGGGACGAAGCCCCACAGTGCGCCCGCGGCAATGCTGCCCAGCGCCATGGCGGCAAACAGCAGCGGCAGCGGCAGATTGTTGCCCTGATACACCATGATGAGGGCGGCAGTCAGGCCGCCGATCAGGATCTGACCCTCGCCGCCGCAGTTCCAGAAGCGCATCTTGAAGGCCGGGGCCAGCGCGATGCCGACGCAGAGCAGCGTGGACAGGTCGCGCAGCATCCAGCTGAAGCGGGTCATGTTGGCGAAGGTGCCGCTCCACATGACGCCATAGACGGACAGCGGGTTCAGGCCGGTGACGAAAAAGATAAACAGCGCATCGACGACCAGCGCCAGCAGAATGGCGATGGCGCGCACGGCGATCTTCTGGGGCATCGTCGTGCCCTCACGCTTGGCAATGCGCAGCAGCGGCTCGCGGGCCGCAGTGGCAGTCTGACTCATGCCTGCTCCTCCTTTACCAGGTTGGTCATTCGCAGACCGACCTCCTCCTTCGTGGTCTTGCGGCCATCGAGAATGCCGTTGACCTTGCCGCCGCACAGCACAACGATGCGGTCACACAGCTCCAGCAGCACGTCGAGGTCCTCACCGACATAAATGACCGCCACACCGCGCTTTTTCTGCTCGTTGAGCAGGTGATAGATCGTGTAGGACGTGTTGATGTCCAGACCGCGCACCGCGTAGGCGGTCATCAGGACGATGGGGTCGGCGGCCAGCTCACGGCCCACCAGCACCTTCTGGACGTTGCCGCCCGACAGGCGGGAGACCGGGGTGTTCAGGTCGGGCGTGACGACGCCCAGCTCTTTCTTGATCGTCTCGGCCAGCGCCAGCGGGGCCTTGCGGTCCACGATGGGCGAATGGCCCTTGCCGTAGCTTTTCAGCATCATGTTGTCGGTCATGCCCATCGAGCCGACCAGACCCATGCCCAGACGATCCTCGGGCACAAAGGACAGGTGGATGCCCGCCTCGCGGATGGCCTTGGGGCTTTTGCCGACGAGCTGCACGGGTGCGGCAGCGTCGGGCGCGTAATACTCGATGCTTGCACCGCTCTCGGCGGGCTGCAAACCGGCAATGGCCTCCAGCAGCTCCTTCTGGCCGTTGCCGGAGATGCCCGCAATGCCGAGGATCTCGCCGCCGTAAACCGGGAAGGACGCATCGTCCAGCACGGTGATGCCCTCGGCGCTGCGGACGGTCAGATGTTCAATGTCCAGCCGCTTGACCGGGTTGACCGGCTCGGGGCGTTCAATGTTCAGCTCGACCTTCTCGCCGACCATCATCTCGGTCAGCTTGGCCTCGTTGGCGTCCTTTGTGGCGATGTCACCGACATACTCGCCCTTGCGCAGGATGGCGACACGGTCACTGATGGACAGGACCTCGTGCAGCTTGTGGGTGATGATGATGACCGCCTTGCCGTCGGCCTTCATGTTGCGGATGACGCTGAACAGCTTCTCGGTCTCCTGCGGGGTCAGAACTGCCGTAGGCTCGTCGAGGATCAGGATGTCCGCGCCGCGGTACAGCACCTTGACGATCTCCAGCGTCTGCTTCTGGCTGACGCTCATCTCGTAGACCTTCTGATCGAGGTCAAGGGCGAACTCGTACTTTTCGCAGATGGCGCGGGCCTTGTCGTGGACCTTTTTCAGGTCGAACTTCTCGCCGCTGCCCATCGACAGGGCGATATTCTCCGTCGCGGAGAACACGTCCACGAGCTTGAAGTGCTGGTGGATCATGCCGATGCCCAGGTCCAGCGCGTCGCGGGGGGAGCGGATGGTCGCCGCCTTGTCGCCGACATAGATCTCGCCCTCGTCGGGGAAGTAGATACCGGCAATCATGTTCATCAGGGTCGTCTTGCCGCTGCCGTTTTCGCCCAGCAGGGCCAGAATCTCGCCGCGGCGCACGCCCAGGGAAACATCCTTGTTGGCCACGACGGTGCCAAAGGTCTTGGTGACGTGCTCCAAGCGCACAGCATATTCGTTCTGCGCCATTGTGCAGGCTCCTTTCGGATGGTATTTATAAATAGGGTAGGAACAATTTTGTGATCCGTAGGGGCGGATTCCATATCCGCCCGCCGTACCTGCCGTAAGCTGCACGGGCGCATATAGAATGCGCCCCTACGGCTTGATTTGCAACGACAGATATAACCACCAAAAGGGAAGGCTGCGGTTCCACCGCAGTCTTCCCTTTAGATTCAGTCAGAATCAGGCGACGGGGTCAGCGTCCTCGATGATGCCATCGATGCGCAGGGCAAACGTCGGGGCTGCACGCAGCTCACCCTCGTGGAAGTAACCGTCGGAGATGGCCTCCTTGGTCTCGCCCTGATAGACAGCCACAGGAGAACCGGTGCTGAAATCGTAGTAGGTCAGGTCGATGGGGGCGGTGGTGACCTCCGCGCCGTCGACGGTGAACTTGCTGGTGTCGAAGACATGCAGGCTGCCGTCCTTCAGCGCAGCCTCCACCTCGGCGACCTTCTCGGCGGTGCCGTCGGCAACCTCGGGGCCAAGGTCGGTGATGGCGACAGCGCCATCCTCATAACCCTTGCACCAATCCTGCAGGATGCTGCCGGCCTGCGCACCCTCGAACAGCTCCTTGTAGTAGACCTTCCAGACGTTCGTCGCGGAGGTCAGGGCAGCGGTGGGGGCGGTGTCGAGCATGTCGATGTTGTAGCCGATGGAGTAGCAGATCTTGCCGGAGTCCTTCAGCTTCTGGGTGGCAGCGGGGGCACCGGTGGAGTCAGCGTGCTGGCCGATGATGACCGCACCGTTGGCGATCAGGGCCTCGGCGGCAGCGCCCTCCTTGTCGATGTCGAACCAGGAGTTCGTGTACATGACCTCCATCTGGACATCGGGGTAAACGCTCTGGACGCCCAGGAAGAAGGCGGTGTAGCCGGAGACGACCTCGGCGTAGTTGTAGGCGCCGACGTAGCCGATCTTGACCTTGCCGTCAGCGGTGAAGCTGTCGGGCTGGGTCTCGGGGGTCAGGGTGCCGGACTCGACCAGATCCTTGATCTTCATGCCTGCGACGACACCGGAGACATAGCGGCTCTGGTAGACGGCGGTGAAGGCGTTGTAGAAGTTGTCGCAGCCGGAGATGGCGGCAAAGTCGCCGGTCATGGCCACAAAGTTGATGTCAGGGTACTTCTCGGCTTCCTCCTCCATGTAGGTCTGATGGCCGTAGGAGTTGGAGATGATCAGGTTGCAGCCCTGGCCGACAAGGTCCTCGGCTGCGTCGGCGGTGACGCCGCCCTCAGCGATCTTGTACTTCCAGACGATCTGGTCATCGGACATGCCCAGCTCGGCGGCAGCTTCCTTGATGCCGTTGATGTGCGCGGCACTGTAGCCTTCGGTCTCGTCGCCCAGAATGATAGCACCGACCTTGACGTCGGGGGCCTGGTTGTTGCTGCTGCCCTCTGCAGTAGCGGTGGTACCGGCGGCGCTGCTGGCAGCAGTGTCAGCGGTGGAACCACAGGCGGCCAGGCTGAACACCATAGAGGCGGCCAGCAGAATGCCCATCAGTTTCTTCATGTGTATTGTTCCTCCCTGTTGTGTGTACAAAAAACGGCAAAAATGCGTCGCTTCGTGCCGGAATCTGCCGGGAATTGACGCATTTTGCAGACTTGCAAGACCCATTGTAGCCGCTTTACGATCCGTTTGCAATAATTTTTAAATTTTTGTGAAAAGTTCAGCAAAACAGGTAAATGTTTTGCCTGTGCAGACAGTACACTGGGCAGGACGCACAACGAAAAAAAGTAAAAGTCATACTTTCTTGTGCAAAAGTATGACTTTTATTTTTGGGTCCGCCCTCCTCAAAGGGAGGCTTTTACCTCTTATGAATAAACTTTCTGTCCAGCCCCTGCTTTACGGCGGCATTGAGCACGACCCAGGTCAGGAACACCTCGATGGGCAGCATCGTCGTGTTCTTTACCAGGCCCGAGGTGAAATAATAAAGGTAGCCCTTGCCGTAGAGCATCGCCTTCCAGACGCTGCCCAGCAGAACGTTGCTGCCGTAGTTGATGATGAGCCGCGTCACAATAATGCGCGGCAGCGTCGGTTTTTGGCGGTACAGCATAACGCCGTAGATCAGTCCCGACAGCATGGCCGTAATGAGGTAGCCGGGGAAATACGGCTCGCCGTAGCTTGCCAGCAGGAAACCCACCGTATCAATGATAGCCCCGGCCATCATGCCGACGACGGGGCCGTAGCACATGCAGCCCAGCGAGACGGCGAGGAAGCTGAAGTAAATTTTCAGGCTCGGCCCTAGCAGGTAGATGGGCAGGCTTTCCAGCACGATGGCCATGGCGCAGACCAGCCCCGAAAAGGCCAGCACCCGCGGGTTGTTCAGCTCGCGCCGGGCAGCGCGCCAGTAGTCAGCGGAAAAGACGGACAGCTTTTGTTCGCACATAAAAAATCCTCCTTTGTGCGTTGCCGCACAAGGGAGGAGGCAATTTTTGTCGGATGGGCACAACGCCGCATCCGCCGTTGCACACCATCATGCAGCAGTGGGATGCGAAACCTGCACCGCGGACGTTTCCGTCACTTCGTCCTGCCACAACTCCCCGTTGGTCAGGCACTCCGGGGCCAAGCCCCACGCGCAGGTCTCTACTCTGCGAAAACAATTTTAATTATACATAGATTTTGGGGAAATGCAAGAGAAAGTTTTTTGTAAAGGTCAACGGGCAGTACCCCTCAGGCCTCCCCATCAGGGGAGGTGGCCGAGCGTCAGCGATGGCCGGAAGGGTTCGGCAGCTTCCCCCTTATTGCCCGCTTGCGCCGTAGTTTGCCAGCACGCGGGCACTGGGGTCGTTGACATCGCAGTGGGGCCATGCCTTATTGGGCATCCAGTAATCGACGATCATCTCGGCCTGACCGGGATAATACTTCTCAAAAATTTCACGGTACAGCAGGCTTTCTTTGGTAAACGGGCGGGCGTAGGTGTACTTGCCGCACTTCTCGGCAAAGTCGCGGTCCGTGTAGACCGTCTCGGCGTACTCCTTCAGGTCATCCACCATCGAATGGCCGACGGCATCGCTGAAGGCGGCCTTCTCGCGCCAGAGGATGCTCTCGGGCAGCCAGTCGCCCTCAAACGCCTTGCGCAGCAGATACTTGCCCTTGCCGTAGGTATTCAGCTTTTTGGCCGGGTCGATGCTCATGACGTAACGCACAAAATCCAGATCACCGAACGGCACGCGGGCCTCGAGGCTGTTCACGCTGATGGAGCGGTCCGCGCGCAGCACGTCGTACATATACAGCTCGCGGATGCGCTTCTGGCTCTCGGTCTGGAATGCGGCGGCGGACGGCGCGTAGTCGGTGTACTTGTAGCCGAACAGCTCATCGGAAATCTCGCCGGTCAGCAGCACGCGGATGTCGGTGTGCTCGTGGATGTACTTACAGACCAGATACATGCCCACCGACGCGCGGATGGTGGTAATATCCCAGGTGCCGAGCATGGCGATGACCTTTTCCAGCGCGTCCAGCACGATGTCGCGGTTGATGATGACCTCGGTGTGGTCGGCGTGCAGGTAGTCTGCCACCTGCTTGGCGTATTTCAGGTCAATGGCGTCCTCACTCATGCCGATAGCGAACGTGCGGATCGGCTTGCCCAGCTTCTTGGCCGCAATCGCGCAGACCAGGCTCGAATCAAGACCGCCCGACAGCAGGAAGCCAACCGGCGTGTCGGCGTCAAGGCGCTTGTCCACACCGGCAACCAGCTTTTCACGGATGTTCGTCAAAATCTCGGGCAGCTCGTCCTGGCTGTAGGCGGGCGTATCGGCAATGTCGCAGTAGCGCACAAACTGGCCGTTGCAGTAGTAGCTGCCAATCGGGAACGGATAGATTTTTTTGCACAGGCCCACGAGGTTTTTCGCCTCGGACGCAAAGGCAATGTGCCCCGACTCACTGTAGCCGTAGAACAGCGGGCGGATGCCGATGGGGTCACGTGCGGCGATCAGCAGCTTTTTGCGGCTGTCGTACAGGATCATGGCGAACTCGGCGTCGAGGTGCCTGAACATGTCAAGGCCGTACTTGTAGTAGAGCGGCAGGATGATCTCGCAGTCGGAGTCGGACTCGAACGTGTAGCCCTCGGCCTCCAGCTCGGCCTTGACGGGGCGGAAGCCGTACAGCTCACCGTTGCAGGCCACGCAGTCCGCACCGCGGAAGAAGGGCTGCATGCCCTCGGGCGTCAGGCCCATGATGGCCAGACGGCCAAAGCCCAGCAGACCGAACTCGGTCTCGGCCACGCGCTGGTCGTCCGGGCCGCGGCTGGTGGTACGCAGCAGATATTCGGTGAAAGTTTCCTTGGGCAGATCATGCCCGGCATAACCCATGATGCAGCACATTGTTTGTTTCTCCTTTTCGGTTTACGTCTTACACCCTCCGAATGGTAAACAAAAAAGACAGCCCATTCGCCCTGCATTAGGACGAATCGCTGTCTTGGATCCGCGGTGCCACCTAAATTACCGCAGCCGAAATAACGGCATACGGTCACTTTTTCCGTACACGTTCACCTTTGAAACGCTGCCGCTGTAACGCACGGCCTGCGGCACACCCTACTTTTTGCATTTCAGGCTGCAGCTCGGAGGTGTTCTTTCGCGCCCTGTCCCCGTCCCGGCTTACACCAGACGCCAGGCTCTCTGTGCGGATATGGAGCGGTACTTTTCCTCTTCAACGCTTTTGATGGTTAAAGAATAGCACGGCTGAGGGGTGGTGTCAAGATGGTATTGCAAAAAAGTTTGCGTGAACCGCAGGGCGGCAGAGCCCCTCCGGCACCTTGCCCTGCAGCCGGTCAAAGATCCAACACCTTCGTCAACTTGCACAAGGTTTTGCCGTTTCGCAATTTTTGCAAGGTTTTGGAATCATTCTTGCAGTTTTTTGCAGTGCAAAATTCCATACCGCGGAACAGATTTCCATATACAGAATTGTGCCGCGCATGGCCGTTCCGCACTGCGGAATCGGGAATCTGCGATAGCCGCGCCGCTATTTAGGCAACTGCCGCAATGGTCAAACCTGCTCCGGCATGATACACTGAGGATGACAAAATTCGTTTGCTCCGCGGTACCTCTACCCTCTGCCGGGAGCACCCACCCACAAGCTGCAGGCCCCGCCTGCAAGGAGGAAAACCATGGCAAAAAACGCAATCGTTGGTCAGTCCGGCGGCCCCACCTCGGTCATCAACGCAAGCCTGGCCGGCGTATATGAGAGCTGCAAGCGCCGCGGTGCAGGCAAGGTCTACGGCATGCTGCACGGCGTAGCCGGTCTGCTGGAGCGCCGCACCTGCGTGCTGGACGACAAGCTGAAAACCGCGCTGGACATCGAGCTTTTGAAGCGCACCCCGTCCAGCTATCTGGGTTCCTGCCGCTATAAGCTGCCCGACTGGCACACCGCCGAGGGCGAGAGAGTCTACATCCGGCTGTTCGAGATTTTGAAGGAGCTGGACATCGGTTACTTCTTCTACATCGGCGGCAATGACTCGATGGACACCATCGGCAAGCTGGCCGACTACGGCGCACACATCGGCAGCGACATCCGCTTTATGGGCGTGCCCAAGACCATCGACAATGACCTGATGGTCACCGACCACACCCCCGGCTACGGCAGTGCGGCCAAGTACATCGGCGTTGTGATGAAGGAGATCATCCGCGATGCGACGGTCTACGGCACGAAGTACGTGACCATCGTCGAGATCATGGGCCGCAATGCGGGCTGGCTGACCGCCGCCGCGGCGCTGGCGAAAGCCGAGGACTGCGAGGGCGTGGACATGATCTGCCTGCCCGAGGTTCCGTTCAATGTGGATCACTTCGTCGAAAAGGTCAAGCGGATGCAGAAGGAGAAGCCGTCCATCGTCATCGCCGTGTCCGAGGGCGTCAAGCTCGAGGATGGCCGCTATGTCTGCGAGCTGGCCGACGATGTCCACGCGGTGGATGCGTTCGGCCACAAGGCTCTGACCGGCACGGCGCGCTTCCTGGCAAACACCGTTGCCCGCCGTCTGGACACCAAGACCCGCTGCATCGAGCTTTCGACGCTGCAGCGCTGCGCGGGCCATCTGACGAGCCGCACCGACATCACCGAGGCGTATCAGGTCGGCGGCGCCGCTGCCAAGGCCGCGTTTGAGGGCCACACCGGCGAGATGGTCGCGCTGGACCGCATCTCCAATGCGCCGTACCAGTGCGGCACGAGCCTGCACCCGATCAGCGAGGTTGCAAACCTCGAGAAGAAGGTCCCGCTGGAGTGGGTCAACGCCGACCACACCGCCATGACCGACGAGTTCCTGGCCTACGCCCTCCCCCTCGTACAGGCCGAGCTGACCCCCATCTACGTCGAGGGTCTGCCGCACCATATTTATCTGCCCGAGGCTTGATGGGGCGCGGTGTTCCTTTCTTATAAGAAAGGAACCGAAAGAATTTTAGAACAATAAAACAAAAGCGCTGCGGTAACGAGAGTCATCTCCCGTTACCGCAGCGTTTTTTAGCCGTCCTTGTCAAAGGGAGGCTTTTCTTTTAATAGAACCCAAAGCTCGGCAGGACATTCAGGGCGTCAGCCCACCAGGCGGGAATGGGCAGGCCGGAGAGCGCCGGATAATAGAGCACAAACAGGACGAGCGCCACCACGCAGAGGCCCGCGGCGATCTTTTTCGCCCAGTCTACGTGCTTCATCCGCGCCAGCACCAGTGCCAGCGCCGCCAGACAGAACATCGAGCTGGGAAAATAATGGTACAGGAAGGTGCAGCGCGTCACCAGCATCCACGGGATGAGCTGCGTGCCGTACAAAATCAGCACGCCCGCGCCCTGGCGGCTGCCGCGCCCGCTGACCTGATGCCACAAAAGCCCGACCAGCGCCGCCAGCCCGACCAGCCAGATGACCGGCCCGGCCATGCCCGCAATGCTGGCCTTCATGCCGTAGGGCAGGTAACCGTTGCGGTAGTACCACACCGGGCGCAGGCCCAGCAGCCAAGTGTACCAGCGGCTCTCAAACGGGTGGGTCGCCTTCAGCGTCGCGTGGTAGCTGAACATCGACACCTGGCACTGCCACCAATCGCTGAGGCTGAACGCCGGATTGCGCCACCAGTACGGCAAATAGGACCCAATGTAAAGGCAGAGCGGCAGCAGCACATAAAACAGCACGCCGCCCACCGCCGCGGTGCGGAATTCCGCCCGGAAGCCGGGCCTTTTCTGCTGCCAACGCGCATAAAGCACGCCCAGATACAGCACGGCCAGCCCGGCCCCGGCGTAGATGCCGGTCCACTTGGCTGCGCAGCCCAGCCCGAACGCAA
>ERZ791826.409-NODE-409-length-41714-cov-4.374781_pt1 | contig 41714 bp, 40 predicted proteins | sample MGYA00510297_ERZ791826 | MGnify/ENA primary metagenome ERZ791826 (study PRJEB30046, sample SAMN00792004) | human gut metagenome | study: EMG produced TPA metagenomics assembly of the A metagenome-wide association study of gut microbiota in type 2... | reverse complement strand
AGGCTTTTCGGCTCCCTTTGAGGGGAGCTGTCGGCAACGCCGACTGAGGGGTGGCTTGCTATCTTTTATCTTTTCTCTACACTTGCCACCACTCCGTCACTTCGGGCATCTCTCCTCAAGAAGAGGCTTTTCGGCTCCCTTTGAGGGGAGCTGTCGGCAACGCCGACTGAGGGGTGGCATATCCCACCGCAAAAATTATATCCATAATTTTATAACTTTCCACCCACACTGTCAAGCCGCAAATATTACGCTCATATTGCGGTTTGCATAATTTACATTACAACAATGTTACGGTTATGTTAATATCCACTCTATCCACGCACTTATCCACACGATTCACGTCCGATTTATCCGCAAATATCAAAGTTATCCACGTGTTATGCACCCAACGTGGATAACTTTATTAACACATTCACAGTTTACATAACCTTTTCTGTCCCCAAAATTTTTATATTCCGAAAATTCAAAAAAATAATACTTATAACGTCAATATTTTTCGGAATAGCCTTGACAAACACCGTCAGTTTTTATAAACTATATGTATATGTAATTATGTAATAATTTGAAAGGATGACTTTTTTATAATGAATAACGCAGATAAAACAATGGACAAAATCGTAGCGCTTTGTAAAGGCAGAGGCTATGTGTACCCCGGCAGTGAAATTTACGGTGGTCTTGCAAATACTTGGGATTACGGTCCTCTCGGTGTTGAATTTAAAAACAACGTAAAAAAAGCTTGGTGGAAAAAGTTCATACAGGAATCAAAATATAATGTAGGTCTTGACTGTGCAATCCTTATGAACCCTGAAACATGGGTTGCGTCGGGTCACGTTGGCGGTTTCTCGGATCCTCTTATGGACTGTAAAGAATGTAAATCACGTCACAGAGCGGACAAGCTGATTGAAGACTTTGCACACGAAAAAGGTGAAGACATCACAGTTGACGGTTGGAGCAAAGAAAAGATGGTTGAATACATCACAGAAAATAACATTGTCTGCCCAAAATGCGGCAAGCAAAACTTTACTGATATTCGTGAATTTAACCTTATGTTCAAGACATTCCAAGGCGTTACAGAAGATTCTTCATCAGTAGTATATCTTCGTCCAGAAACTGCACAAGGTATTTTCGTAAACTTCAAAAACGTACAACGTACAAGCCGTAAAAAAGTACCTTTCGGCATCGGACAAATCGGTAAATCATTCAGAAACGAAATCACACCGGGTAACTTCACATTCCGTACAAGAGAATTTGAGCAAATGGAGCTTGAATTTTTCTGTGCACCCGGTACAGACCTTGAGTGGCACGCATATTGGAAAGAATATTGTATGAATTTCCTACTTAACCTTGGTATAAGAAAGGAAAACTTGCGTTTCAGAGATCACTCACCTGAAGAACTTGCATTCTATTCAAATGCAACTGCCGATATTGAATTTGTATTCCCATTCGGTTGGGGTGAACTTTGGGGTATTGCAGACAGAACCGATTATGACTTAAAGCAACATATGGAACACAGCGGTGAAAGTATGGAATATATGGACCCAATCACAAACGAAAAATACGTTCCGTATTGTATCGAGCCGTCACTTGGTGCAGACAGAGTTGCACTTGCATTCCTTGTTGAGGCATATGACGAAGAAGAACTTGAGGGCGGCGACACAAGAGTTGTTATGCACTTGCATCCGGCGCTTGCACCGATAAAGGCTGCCGTTCTTCCTCTTTCAAAGAAACTTGACGAAGGTGCAACAGCTGTATACGAACAGCTTTCAAAGAAGTTTAACTGTGAATATGACAATGCCGGTTCAATCGGTAAGCGTTACAGAAGACAAGACGAAATCGGTACACCGTACTGTATCACATACGACTTTGATTCAGCTGAAGACAACTCAGTTACAGTCCGTGACAGAGATACAATGGAACAGCAGAGAATTAAAATTGACGAACTTGAAAAATTCTTGGAAGAGAAGTTAGAATTTTAATAATGTTGTTGGTGGGGGATAAATTATTATGAAATTTGTTGATGAATTTAAAGATTTTATATCTCGCGGAAACGTAGTTGATATGGCAGTCGGCGTTGTGGTCGGCGGTGCATTTAAAAGCATTGTAGATTCACTCGTTGCCGACATTATTAATCCGGGTATAGCATATGTTGTATCTCTTATAACAGGTGCACTCAAAACAGCCGCTACAAGTACAGTCGGTGACACAAGTGCTGTTGAATCGGTTATGGATATGTCTAAATGGATAATTCCGGGTACATCAATAAATATCGGTAATTTCCTTTCGGCTATTATTAATTTCCTTATCCTTGCATTTATAATTTTCTGCGTAGTTAAGGGACTTAATAAACTAAATGATAAATTCAAAAAGAAAGTTGAGGAAGAAGTCACTACCGCAGGTCCTACCCAAGAAGAACTTCTTGCCGAAATACGCGATTTGTTAAAAGACAAAGAATAATACAAAACCCAATCGAACGAAATTCGATTGGGTTTTCTTTTATTTTTCTATTTGCTTTACCTCTGCATACGGCTTCATATTTCCATTCCACACATATACATCTATACTGTCATATTCCGTATCACTCAAATCAACCTCCGCCGTCATATTATGTATGTCAGGTGTCACAATCTTTTTAAGTTCATTACCTTTTCTGAACGCAACATACATCACTTCGTCATCTTCTTCAAAATTAAGCGATACGATAAGTTTGTTATCTTTTATTCCACACTCAATTTTATTGTTCATTAAAACAGTCGGCATTGGTGTGACTGTCGGAGCAGCCGTTGGTGTTGCCGTTGGACTTAGCGTCGGTGTCGGTACTGTCGTTGGTGTTGCTGTCGGTTTTACCGTTGGTGTTGCCGTTGGACTTGGTGTTACTGTCGGTGTCGGTACTGTCGTAGGCGTTGCTGTCGGTTTTACTGTTGGTGTTGCCGTTGGTGTCGCTGTCGGCATAATTGCCTTAACCGCATTATACGCATTCAATCTTCCGCCGCTTATAACTTTACCTGTAAGTGCCGAAAGCTTATCCGAACTCGAACACAAAGTTTCTTTAATTTCTTTTGCCGAAATATTCGGATTTATGGCACGCATAACCGCAACAGTGCTTGTAACCATAGGCGTAGACATAGACGTACCCGACATTACTTTGTAACTGTTCGTTGGTATTGTACTGTAAATATCCGTACCAGGTGCGGCAATATCAACACTTTTCGCACCGTAATGCGACTTACCGTTAAGCTCGTCACTGCTTGTCGTGTTTGCAACAGAAATCACATTGTCAAGGTCTTTTGTAAATTGTGACGGATACACTGCCACTTTGTCATTATCCGCTTCCGAAAAACTTGTTGTATTTCCCGCCGCAATAACGAAAAACATATTAGGCACAGCCTCAATCGCCGATTTAACGATACTCACCGAAGTACTTCCCCAACCTGTACCTCCAAAGCTGCAATTAATAATATTTATATCGTTCTTTTTCGCATAATTTATTCCATCTATTATATACGATAACTTAGTATTTTTGCTACTGTTAAAAATCTTTATTGACGCAATTTTGGCATTACGAGCAATCGATGCCACGCCCTTGGAATTATTAGTCGCCGCACTTACAATCCCCGCAACGTGAACACCGTGTTCATCCACATATGACACATCACCGTTACTGTCACCGCAATTCCAACCATATATGTCATCAATATATCCATTACCGTCATTATCAATGCCGTCACCGACATTTTCTCTCGTATTCACCCATATATTATCAATTAAATCCTCGTGATTTGTCTGTATACCCGAATCCATAACTCCGACAGCCACATCAGAGCAATCAATATCAAAATCCCAAAGCTTTTTTGCACCGATTAAATCAAGCACAGCTTGTTTTCCGTTTTGATAGTACGTGTCATTAGGTTCGGAAAACTCATATACATTGTAGTTAGGCTCTGCATATTCAATATTCGGCATAGCCTTTAACTTTTCAATCGTATCTATAACATTTTCACGGCTCGGATTTTCCAAATCAAGTACATATATAATAGGCTCTGTTTTATCAGAAAACAAACTGATACTGCTTGCATCGTCACCGAAAATACATTTTGCATCACTGATATTCAATTCTTCAAACGGGTCTGAACACATTGAAACAGCATCGGTAATCTGCGGTTTTAACTGCACAAGCACACTTCCGTAATCAAAATCCAACCCATCATATTCATCTGCATAAACATTAATCCCCAGCCACATCATAGCCAATAATACGGCAAAAAATATATATCTGAATCTTTTCATAACCATAGCTCCGTTTTTCAAATTGCTTTAATTTCAGTATATCACTCAATTTTTATAAAGTCAATTTAAACCTCGTTTTTCGCTTGACTTTTTTGTTTTACTATGGTAAAATATTAAGGTACTTTTGGAGAAGTATCGAAGCGGTCATAACGGGGCGCACTCGAAATGCGTTTGCCTTAACGGGCACGTGGGTTCGAATCCCACCTTCTCCGCCAAAGAGAATGCTGATTTTTAATCTGCATTCTTTTTTTACTATGTGAATTTTTATAAAGGAGTAAAACAATGCAGACAGAAGAAAAACAAATGAAGATGAGTTATCTTATAAAGCGCTTTGTACCGTATTTCAAAAAATACAAATGGATGCTGATACTTGATCTAATCTGCGCGTCACTGACAACAGTTTGTGAGCTTGTATTCCCAATGCTCGTGCGTTACATAACAAATATGGGTATCAATAATATAGCAGGATTGACAGTCGGAATAATCCTAAAAATAGGGCTTTTCTATCTCATTTTAAGAATAATCGACTCTGCGGCAAATTTCTATATGGCTGACACAGGACATATTATGGGAGCAAAAATCGAAACAGATATGCGCCGTGACTTATTCGCGCACCTTGAAACGCTTTCACATTCATACTTTGCCGAACACAAAGTCGGACAAATTATGGCACGAATAACAAGCGACTTGTTTGATATAACAGAATTTGCGCACCACTGCCCCGAAGAATTTTTCATCGCTGCACTGAAAATAATCGTTTCATTTATAATTCTTTGCGGAGTAAACGTACCGCTTACTGTTATTGTGTTCGCATCACTTCCGCTTATATTCTGCTTTGTAAAATTCTTTAATACGCGTATGCGTAAAGCGTTCAAGAAACAGCGTAACCAAATCGGCGAAATTAATTCACAGGTTGAGGATACATTGCTCGGTATAAGAGTGGTAAAGTCATTTGCGACAGAAGACCTTGAAGCTGAAAAATTTGAGGACGGCAACAAAAAATTTCTTGATACAAAAAAACTCGGATATTTCTATATGGCAGGTTTTCAAACATCAAACAGAGCCTTTGAGGGTGTAATGTATTTGATAGTCGTTGTTGCGGGTGCGTTGTTTATGATTAACGGCAAAATCTCCCCTGCCGACCTTACCGCATATCTTTTGTATGTCAGCACACTACTTGCCACTTTGCGTACAATAATTCAGTTTACGGAACAATTCCAACGCGGTATGACAGGTATTGAGCGTTTCCTTGAAATTATGGACGCACCTGCCGAAATAACAGAAAAAGAAAATGCCGACGAATTGAAAAATGTTCAAGGAAATATAACGTTTGAAAACGTCGGATTTCATTACAGTGACGATGACACAAATGTGCTGTCAAATATAAATCTTAACATCAAGAAAGGCGACAGCGTTGCACTTGTCGGTCCGTCAGGCGGCGGAAAAACAACGCTTTGTAACCTTATCCCACGTTTTTATGACGTCACAGAAGGACGTATTTTAATTGACGGCAAAGATATAAAGAACGTCACATTAAATTCGCTCCGAAATTCAATCGGCGTTGTACAACAGGACGTTTACTTGTTCTCGGGAACAGTTTTTGAAAACATCGCCTACGGATTAAACGGTGCAACACGCGAAGATGTTATAAACGCCGCCAAGCTTGCAGGCGCACATGAATTTATTTCAAACCTCGAAAACGGATATAACACATATGTCGGCGAACGTGGAGTTAAACTTTCGGGCGGTCAAAAGCAAAGAATAAGTATCGCAAGAGTATTCTTAAAAAATCCGCCTATACTTATTCTTGACGAAGCGACCTCCGCACTTGATAATGAAAGTGAAAAAATCGTGCAAGACTCACTCGAAAAACTTGCAAAAGGCAGAACAGTGTTCACAATCGCCCATAGACTTACAACAATCCGTAACGCAAATATGATTCTTGTCCTCACCGAAAACGGTATCGAAGAGCAAGGCACACACCAAGAATTGATTGATAAAAAAGGATTGTACTACAACCTATACAGTATGTACACATCACTATAACAAACAAAAATGCGGTCTGTATGACCGCATTTTTTATAGTAGTGGTGCTACTAACCTTATAATATGTCCTAAAAGCTTTGTGAAAATATTAAATTGTTTAACGTCCTCTAATGTAATCTTCTGCGACAATTCAAGCGTGTCTTTGAAATCACGTTCAATATCCATAACCGCCGGTACATTAAGCATATAAGCCGCACATTCATAGTGAAGATACAAACTTCTGTAATCGTGATTTACCGTACCGACAATGGCTTTTTTACCGTCACTTATCGACATTTTTGCGTGAACAAAACCGGGTGTATATTCGTATATTTCTATACCTGCTTTCAAAAGTTCCTTATAATATGTTCTCGCAAGATAGAACGCATATTTCTTGTCGGGAATATGTGGCATTATAATCTTAACGTCAACGCCCCTTTGAGCCGCATACTTCATACACTCATACATCTCGTCATCAATAACAAGATACGGCGTCATTATATAAGTATATTCCGACGCATTGTTCAGATTATTTATATACGCACGCTTTCCGATATAAACTTCATCAAGCGGAGTATCGCCGAACGGTATTACAAATCCGTCCGTACTTACGGAATATTTTTTTGACGCTTGGATATATTCACCGCAATCCTCAATGTGTTCATCATTTACGTTCCACATTTCAAGAAACATCGCCGTAAATCCCGCGACCGCCTCGCCTCTGAGCATAAATCCCGTATCTTTCCAATGTCCGAAACGCATCTTTTCATTAATATATTCATCTGAAATATTTATCCCACCGCAAAACGCCACCGCACCGTCTATAACCATTATTTTTCTGTGGTCACGATTGTTTTGGTGAGTTGACAAAAGCGGTACAATCGGCGAAAATATACGACATTTAATACCCTGTCTTTCAAGATATTCATTGTATTTTCGCGGAAGCGTCACGATACAGCCCATACCGTCATACATAACGCGAACTTCAACGCCCTGTTTAACTTTTTTCTTTAAAATTTCAAGAATTTCATTCCACATACGGCTCGTGTGATTTATAATAAAGAATTCCAAAAATATGAATTTCTCCGCTTTCAAAAGCTCCTTTTTCATATCCTCAAACATTCTCTCGCCTATGCTGTAATACTGTACACCCGTATTTGTGTAAGCAGGAGAACCGCCGTATTTCGATAAATACCTTGCAAAGCCGTCCTGATTTTTATCGGTCTGATAAATATTTTTCATAACATCTTCGTCTTGAACAAGATACTTTTTGTTTGCCTCTTGAATATTCTTGTAATCGTCACCTATATTCATTGACACTCCCTGTGCCCTTGTAAACAGATAAAACAACGCGCCGAATATAGGTATAATCGCAATAAGCGTTATCCACGTCATTTTAAAAGTAGATTCCTCTGTACGATTAATTTCAAATATTATAAGTACGGCACTCAAAACAGTCGAAAGACCAAACAAAACCTTTGAATAATCGGAAATCCATATATACATTGCAACAAACGTAATGATTTGCATTAAAAGCATTACCATTGCAACGAATTTGTTTGAATATAAAAGTCTGTAAATCTTTTTCATTCAAAATCCTCCTTTCAAACGGCTATTTTAAATTTTTTATATACGCAAACGTTTTTTCTTCCCCTTCTTGCTGCAACATCATAAGCCATCCTTCAAGCAGCTTTGCAGTGTTTGGGTGCATACTTGTCTTAGCATTTCCCTTTAAGAAATATTCTATCGGATTATCATTTGTATATTTATCGTCCAAATAAATTTTTCCTGCCGCAACGCGGTCGCAAAACATTTCTTTAACATATTTTAGTGGCATTTCGACCGCCTCCATACGTCTTGTTTTGGGATTGTAGTCTGTCCAATATTCAAAGTGATGTTTGTTTCTTCCTTTGTGGTGCATCCAAGCCTTTGAATAACCGTATTCACGTCTTTCGCCCTCTGTCGGACTTCTGTCACCGAGATAAAATCTTGCTCCCGGTAAAAATTCAGTCGGTGAATATTTCGACAAATCGTGACGCATACCCTGCCACAAAATTCCGCACCTTAGGCAATGATACATTACCTTGTGACGGTGCCTTGTGATTGTCATAAAATGTTTTATAAAATGCCACATACAGTGATTCTTCCTTTTTCTATAATAGTTTATTATATCACAAATACCGACATTTTACAATACCAAAACGTTGCACCGCTTCAAACAAAAAATCGGTTGCCAAAATTTCGGCAACCGATTTTCGATTAGTTACTTCTTCTTTCCATTTCCTTATAAATATCTTCCCAAGTCATACCGTTGTCAACCAGCATAACAGTAAGGTGATAAATAAGGTCAGCGGTTTCGTAGCTGATTTCGTCCTTATCGCGGTTTTTACCTGCAATAACAACTTCGGCAGCCTCTTCACCGACTTTTTTCAAAATCTTATCTTCTCCCTTATCGAACAAGTAATTTGTATAACTACCCTCTTCAGGGTGTTCTTTTCTGTCCATAACAACAGCCTGTTCACGTGCAAATACATCTGTCTTAGTCTGTTCCTTTGAGTCCTCAACAAGCTTGCCGTCCTCAATCTTTCTGAAGAAACAACTTCTGTTTCCTGTATGACACGCAGGGCCGGCAGGATTAACAAGTACAACAAGGCAATCACAGTCACAGTCAACACGAACTTCTTTAACGTACATATAATTACCCGAAGTATCGCCCTTTACCCAAACTTCCTGTCTGCTTCTTGACCAAAAAGTTGCTCTGCCTGTTTCAAGAGTTTGCTTAATCGTGTCCGCATTCATATATGCAACCATAAGCACCTCATTAGTTTCAATATTCTGCACAACCGCCGGAATGAGTCCGCTTGCGTCGAATTTAAGAGCATTTATTAATTCTTCCATTTATGTAATTCCCCTTTCAATTATATAAAACAAATTTATTTCATTTCCATCAAGTTCCAATTCTTTGCTATATAGTCCACACCCGAAATTATTGTGAATACAACCGAAATCCATATAAGTATATCTGAAATCAATTTAGGGTGTACACCCAAGAATGTATTTTGAATCGGAAGCAAAAGCATTGCAACGATAATCGCAACCATTTGCGTAACGGTTTTAAGTTTGCCCCACATACTTGCGGCAACAACCTTACCCTCGCCTGCCGCTACAAGTCTTATACCCGCAACCGCAAATTCTCTTACAAGCACAATCATCAATGCCCACACACTCATACGGTCATAGTACATCAATATCAAAAATGCCGCTGTTGTAAGCACCTTGTCGGCAAGCGGATCGACAAATTTACCGAAAGTCGTTACTTGATTATATTTTCTTGCAACGTGACCGTCTATCGCGTCAGTTATTGACGCAAGTACAAAAACACCAAGTGCCGCATAATGACACATTACGTTATCTATCATAAACAACACCATAAATATCGGTACAAGAACTACACGAATCATTGTAATTTTATTAGCTGTATTCATCAAATCACCTCCGCTTGACCTGTAAGGTCATATTCATCTGCGTCAAGAATTTTCACTTTTATAATATCGCCCGGAGTAACTTCTTCCTCCGTCGCAAAATATACTTTTCCGTCAACATCAATACTGTCGCCGCGACTTCTGCCGTAGAACAAGAAACTTTCTTCATCGTATCCCTCAACCAAAACTTCAAGTGTTTTGCCAAGCTTAGCCTTGTTAAGTTCAAGCGATATTCCCTGTTGAAGTGTCATAAGTCTGTCAAGACGTTCTTCCTTGATTTCCTCATCAACCTGATTCGGAAAATCAGCCGCAGGAGTATCTTCTTCCTGTGAATATGTGAAAGCACCCATTCTGTCAAAACGCACCTTTTTAACAAATTCATAAAGGTCGTTAAACTGTTCCTCCGTTTCACCCGGAAAACCTACAATTATAGACGTTCTGATTGTGCAGTCAGGCATTTTTTCTCTTATTTTATTGATTCTCTCAACCATTTGTTCTTGAGTTGTACGTCTTGCCATACGTCTTAAAATCTCATTGTTGCCATGCTGTACGGGCATATCGATATAATTGCATATTTTATCATATTTAGCCATTGTATCAATAAGACTGTCCGTAATAGCCTCGGGATAGAAATAATGCACTCTTATCCACTTGATACCGTCAACAGTGACAAGTTTTTCAAGCAACTTATCAAGCGAATATTCGCCGTACAAATCTTTTCCGTAACGTGAAGTATCCTGTGCAATAAGGATAAGTTCCTTAACGCCGTTTTTCGCAAGATTTTCAGCCTCTTCAACTATATCTTCGATTTTTCTGCTCCTAAAATGTCCTCTAATCATAGGAATAGCACAATAAGTACAGTTATTGTCACAACCGTCGGCAATTTTCAAATATGCCGTATATGACGGTGTTGACAAAATTCGCGGAAGCCGTTCATCCGGAGTTCTGTCATTATGACCGCATATTACAGGCTTTTCGCCCTTAAACGCCTCGCGGATAACCTCCGCGATTTTATCATAATCACCTGTTCCGACTATTGCGTCAACCTCGGGCAGTTCGATTAAAATATCACCGCTGTATCGTTCTGCCAAGCAACCTGTCGCAATAAGCAATCGACATCTTCCGTTTTTGTATTGAGCCATTTCAAGTATAGCGTCTATTGATTCCTGTTTAGCCGACTCGATAAAACCGCAAGTATTTACGATTATGACATCGGCGTCCGACGGATTATACGTTATATTAAAACCGTCATTTGCCAATATACCGAGCATAATTTCGGCATCTGTCTGATTTTTCGCACAGCCAAGTGAAACAAGACCGATGTTATACATAAGTTTACTCTCCATATTCTTCTTTTATATTATCTATACAATTTTTAATGTCAGAAAAGCCGTAACCTCTGTACATAAAATATCGTATACATTTATCAATGTTTTTCTTTTCAAAGTCACCTTTAAGCCTTTTTTCAACAAGAGGCAAAAGCATATCTTCTTCGTCCTCATCAAGATACGAAACCGCCTCCTCAACGTATTCCGTGTCTATGCCCTTGCTGTAAAGCTCGGACTTAATACGTCTTTTACCGTATTTCTTCAAATTCTTTAAATCCTTTGCCTTTGCAATCGCATACTTTCTGTCGTCCAAAAAGCCGTAATTTCTGCAAAATTCAAGAATTTCATCTATATCTTCTTCCTTTACACCGGCTCTTTTCAGCTTATCCGAAAGTTCACGCTCACTGTGTGAACGAAATTCAAGCAATCTCAAAGCCTTGTCTTTAGCCTCATCAAAGGTCAGTTCTTTTTTTTCTCTGTTATATCTCATAATACAAAGTAATCAAATAATTCTCCAAAATTAATTCCGCCGATGACCTTATCCTTGTATTTGCCTTTCAAATGGTCATATCCGCTCTGCATTTGCTCTGACTTAATGCCATAGCTAAGCGACATATATGCCTCAATGTATGCGGAAAGGTGGTCACATCCGCGTATAATCTGTCCGTCTATCGGATTGTATTTGTCTTCATTATACTTTTCGTTTATCAAGTCCGACGTAACCATATTGATTTCGCCGTCATCAATAATTTTAGAGTCAAATTCATTCTGCGTGTAATACTCTATCTCCCTGTGCCAAGCAGGCGGTAAAAGCGGATAAATAACTTCACGCATTTGTTCATCTTCTATTTCACTGATTATGCTGTCCAAACCCTTGACGCTGTTCTTTACAGGGGACACAATATCCCTTGTTAAGACCTCGGGTAAATCGTGAAAAAGTCCCGAAAAGAAGTTGTTTTCAAGACGTTTTCTGCAAGGATTTTCAAGTTCAAGCGACATAAAGTACGACAAAATCGCAACGACAAGCATATGCCCCATAACAAAAGTTTCTGGCATTCTTACCGCTTTTGCCCACCTTTGTTGGTATCTCAGCTTTCCTATAAGCGACAAAAACTCTTGAAGATACTTACTTCCGGCAAAATATCTGAAGCCGTGAAAAGTATCGCAAGCCGCCAATCCCTGTGCCATTTCGGTTTTAACCTGTTCTATACCGAAAGTCTGCGGATTCATAGGGTAAATTATTTTAAATTCCCAGTTGCTTGCATGGTAATGTGCGGCTTTTAAAATCTGTTTTTCAAGAGATGCGTAATCTTTGTCAAGATAATACTTTTTCATTCTCTCAAAGAAACCGCCGCCGATACCGTCCATATGTTCTTCAAGCTCGGAAAGTACCCAATTATCTATTTGAAAGCCTTTTTCTTTTACAAGTTTATGATAAATAGGCGGTTTAATGTCAGTAAGCACAATTCTGTGGAAAAACTCAAATATTCCGCCCTCAATAAGCTTTATCATATTAACGCTTTCGCCCTCACACTTTGCAAGCACATAAGCATAAAACATCTTGTGTGCCTGCTTGTCAAGCTCCGTAAAGCCGGTCCAAGGACGGATATGGTCGTTCCAACGCTGAATAGATGCCGCCTCATACATCAGAGAAATAAGAGATTTTTTAATCATTTAATTTTACTCCATCACAATATTATAACCGTTCTTTTCAAGTACCTTAATAACTCTTTCGCCGTGTTCTCTGCCGCCGACTTCACAAGCAATATGAATAATTGCCTCGTTCGGATCAAGGTCTGCACTCAATCTGTCGTGCTGTACCATTACGATATTTGCGTTTGCCTCGGCAAGAATGTGTGAAAGATGTTCCAAACTTCCCGGAATATCAAGAAGTGTAGTCTTGAATTTAAGCTTTCTCTCACGCGTAACAAGACCAAGCTCGATAATTCTGTGAATAAAGCTAACGTCAATGTTACCGCCAGAAAGTACGCAAGCGATTTTCTTACCCTTAACATCAACCTTGTTGTTAAGAACAGCCGCAAGCGGTGTAGCACCGGCAGGTTCAACAACTTGCTTTGTTCTTTCAAGAAGCAGTAAAATAGCCTCTGAGATTTCCGCATCTGATACCGTCACAACATCATCTGCATACTTGTTGATAAGTTCAACAGTTTTGTCACCCGGTATTTTAACCGCAATACCGTCTGCGATAGTAACGGCAGAATCGGTAGTAACGTGTTTTTTCTCTTTAAATGAATTGTAAATTGCAGGAGCGCCCTCAGCTTGTACACCTATAATTTGTACACGCGGATTGATTTGCTTTATGCAAGCCGCAACACCGGCCAAAAGACCGCCGCCGCCAGCCGGTACAAGTACCATATCAACAGTAGGTAAATCCTCAAGAATTTCTATACCGATTGTACCTTGTCCTGCCATAACTTCAAGATCGTCATATGGGTGAAGGAAAGTTGCACCCTCTTTTTCTTGAATTTCAACCGCTTTTTTGTAAGCGTCGTCATAACAATCTCCGTAAAGCACTACCTTGGCACCGTAACCCTCTGTCGCACTAACCTTAGCAATAGGAGCAGACTTCGGCATAACGATAGTTGCGGGAATGTTGTGAACGTGTGACGCATACGCAACACCTTGTGCATGGTTGCCGGCAGATGAAGCAACGGCTGAAGTAATTTCGCCTCTTTCAACAAGTGCGGCAATCTTATTTGACGCACCTCTTATTTTAAATGAACCTGTTTTCTGTTGGTTCTCAAATTTTAAATATATCTCTCCGCCTGTCATGTCAGAGAAAGTTTTAGATGATTCAATCTTAGTTCTGTGAATAGTCGGCTCAAGACGTTTAGCCGCAAGTTCAATTTCTTTTAATTCCAAATCCATTTTTTTCGCAAGTCCTTTCTTACTTTTCCTTATCTTATAATTATACCGCAATTATATCTATTTTTCAATAGCAGATTTTATTTATACGCAAAATCATTATATTATTCACAAAACAATTCACTATCTCCCCTCCTCACCCTCCTTTTTCTTCATATGCTTTCCATTCGGGCGGCCAATGACCGCCCCTACACACTTTCCTCTCTTTCCTCTCATTTCGTAGGGACGACCATCGGTCGCCCTCTTACCATACACAAAAACCCCACAATCCCCTCACCTTCCCTTGCAAACCGCCACAAAATATAGTATAATAAAAAAGTTGCATATAGAGATCGAAAGGAGTCACAATAAATGGAACAAACGAAAGAAAATAAAATGGGTACAATGCCTGTAAACAAGCTGCTTGTAACAATGTCACTGCCTATGGTTATATCAATGATAGTGCAAGCACTTTATAACATAGTCGACAGTATATTCGTATCAAGACTTTCCGAAGACGCATTGACAGCCGTTTCAATGGCATTTCCAATGCAAAACCTTATGATTTCCGTAGCAGTCGGTACAGGGGTAGGTATAAACGCAATGCTTTCACGCGCACTCGGTGAAAAAAAGTTTGAAGCGGCAAACAAGACCGCCGAAAACGGTATATTTATAGAAGTTCTCGGATATGTTTTATTTTTACTTATAGGAATTTTCGTAACAAAGCCGTTTTTCCTTGCACAAGCGGGTGCAGGCGACATTGCAAATATGGGTATTGCATACACAAGAATTTGTCTGCTTATGTCATTCGGTATATTTATGCAGATTGGTTTTGAAAGAATCCTTCAATCTACCGGACGAACAATATTCACAATGATAACACAGTCAACAGGTGCAATTATCAATATCATTCTCGATCCTATATTAATTTTCGGTTTGTTTGGTATGCCGAAAATGGGTGTTGCCGGTGCGGCGATTGCGACTGTAACAGGTCAAATATGTGCGGCAATTCTTGCGATTACATTTAACCTTACCAAAAATCCCGATGTACATATCAGCTTTAAAGGTTTTAAACCGCAGATTATATTTGTAAAGAACATTCTTTCTGTCGGTATTCCTTCAATAATTATGTCGTCAGTCGGCTCTGCAATGACTTTCGGTATGAATAAAATTCTTATCACTTTTTCATCAACTGCCGTTGCGGTATTCGGTGTATACTTTAAACTTAACAGTTTTGTATTTATGCCTGTATTCGGTCTTAATAACGGTATGGTGCCGATTGTTTCATATAACTACGGTGCACAAAACAAAAAACGTCTTACAAAAACCATTAAGCTCGCAATTATGTATGCGGTTTGTATTATGTTTATAGGAATTATGCTGTTCCAGTTTATACCCGATGTACTTTTGAAATTGTTTGACGCCTCAGACCATATGCTTGAAATCGGTATTCCGGCATTGAGAGTAATCAGCCTCAGCTTTGCATTTGCAGGTATATGTATAGTTATTTCATCAAGCCTGCAAGCATTGGGACACGGCTTTTTAAGTATGATGATTTCTATAACACGTCAGCTTATCATACTTCTTCCGTCAGCATATATCCTTGCAAAATTCGGCGGTATCCACGCAGTTTGGTGGTCATTCAACATTGCCGAAATCGGCTCATTGACGTTATCATTGTTATTCTTTAAACATATGTACAACAAGATAATTAAACATTTAGGAGAATAGTAAATATCCCCCGGCTATACCGGGGGATATTTATTTAGCACAGATTCTTTTATCACTTCTGATTAGTATTATTTCTGCTCAAATTTGGCAATAAAAAAAAACAAACCGCATAATAATGCGATTTGTTTGCCGTTTTTGGTCGGGATGACAGGATTTGAACCTGCGGCCCCTACGTCCCGAACGTAGTGCTCTACCAAACTGAGCCACATCCCGATATGACCTATAAACAACATAGATTATTATACCACCACTCTTCCGCAAAGTCAACCACCAAAACAAAATTAATCCAATATTTTTTACAAAGTAAAAAGACGGATTGCTCCGTCTTTTTAAAAATCAGTTTCATCATCGTCTGCAACCGAAACAGGTTGTTTAACAATTTGTTTTTCTTCAATTTGTACTTCTTCTTTAACTTCATCTATACTCGGTTTCTTCTTATTAAATATATGTGCAACGGTATCGTCTACAAGATAATGCGATATAAGCGCACACAATACAGCAATAACATAAACCGCCGCAACATATCCCATATTACCCACCAAACCGATTTGCACGAATATATCAACAACAACCATATGATACAAATACAATCCGTACGACAAATCAAACTTAAATCTGATTTTACCAAAACTGTAACCGAAACCGACAGTCATAAGACAAAGCAAAAGCACTTGAATCATATCCATATACTCGCCTGTTCTCACACCGAACCTGTCGCAATAAATCGCACGGGCAATAAACAAAATCACACACAATATTTTTGTTTTTGAAAGTATCGGCACGATTTTTTCACGATAGCGGTACATAAACCAACCTGCAAAATACATATAAAAATACGGCATACACGAATGTGAGATTATCAACCGTCCCGTTTCAGGCACTATTTCCTGTAAGTGCGGCACAACAAGATTAAGTGCCATAGACAGTATCATTACAAATATCCATACCCACAGTTTTCGATTTTTTAAAAATCTGTATATTATCGCAGTAATAATGTAAAACTGGACTGTAAATATCATTGTCCAAAGATTTGCTTGGAAATTTCCTATTCCGAAATTATTTATAAAATCCGGTTGCGGCAAATCCCGTATAAAAACAAGCTGTCCCAGAAACCATGTCACAAAAGTCTTGTTCAGCACAAATCCGCAAAATGCCGCCGCCACAATCACTCCGACAATTATACACACCCACAGCGACGGAATTATTCGCAGTACACGTTTTTTCAAAAACTCCCACGTGTTTTTACTTCTCTCCATAGACGCCGGCACCAAAAAGCCGCTTATGCAAAACAACACAACAACACCGTTCCACCAATCGAATACAGGCGACACTTCCTGCAATCTTATATGTCTGAATATGTGCAGAGTCATAACATAAAACGCACTGTACAGTCTAAGCACATCAAAACAGTTGTTCGCAAAATCAAATTTAATCTGTTCTTTTACCTTGTTCATCACTTCACCCCAATACTTTTTGTCGTATATTCTTATTATATGTCATAAAATATTATTAGTCAAGTAAACAAAATAATACAACAATTTTTAAAATGAAAGTTGCGATTTAAAGAGTATTAATGAAAAATAAAGAGAAAACGAGAGATTGTTATTTAATTTATTAAAAAATTTTCAAAAAGTGTTGACAACGAGCAAAAAACATAGTAAAATAGCCGTTGTGAGTTAAAGAAGTAAGCTTTAACATGAATAGATTAAGTATAGGAGGACACAACTATGAATTCAAGCTATTTGCAAAAGCCACAAGACGTAGAAAGAAAGTGGTATGTTGTTGATGCAGCTGACAAGCCACTTGGTCGTGTTGCTGCAACAGTTGCAAGCATTTTAAGAGGTAAGCACTTACCTACATTTACACCAAACGTAGATTGCGGTGACCACGTTATCGTTATCAATGCTGATAAGATTATCCTTACAGGTAATAAGCTTAACCAAAAGGTTCGTTACTACCACACAGGCTGGGTAGGCGGAATTAAGGAAATCCACTACAACAAGCTTATGGCAGAAGAACCTGAAAAGGCTGTTATGTACGCTGTAAACGGTATGCTTCCAAACAACACAATCGGAAGAAAAGCTCTTACAAGACTTCGTGTTTACAAAGGTACAGAACATGATCATCAAGCACAAAATCCAATCGCTTGGACAGGCGAAATAAAGTAAGGAGGACAATATAAATGGCTAAAGAACAATACTACGGTACAGGTAGAAGAAAATCTTCTGTTGCAAGAGTTCGTCTTGTTCCGGGCAACGGAAAAATCACAATAAACGGCAGAACAATCGATGAATACTTTGGTCTTGATACACTAAAGCTTATCGTTCGTCAGCCACTTGAACTTACAAAGACAACAGATAAGTTCGACGTAATCGCAAAAGTTGAAGGCGGTGGTTTCACAGGTCAAGCCGGTGCAATCCGTCACGGTATCTCAAGAGCACTTCTTGAAGTTGATACAGAAGCTTACAGAGCAGACCTTAAGTCAGCAGGCTTCCTTACAAGAGACTCAAGAATGAAGGAAAGAAAGAAGTACGGTCTAAAAGCCGCTCGTCGTGCTCCACAGTTCTCAAAGAGATAAGTTTTACGACATATCAAAAATACCGCAGTCTTACGACTACGGTATTTTTTTATTGTCTATATACTAAAACCAATACGGATCCCAGTCGCTTGTCAGACGTGTAAGTGCCTCCATATAGAAATAATCTCCCCATGTATTACACTCATCAACACCGCCGTTATTACATGTATTATGCGGTGTTTTCTTTGCGTATGTACCGTGAAGTAAAAGTCCGTTAGACTCTTTACTGTCTTTAACGGCACAATTATCAATAATTGCTTTAAGCAATCTTTTAGCCGTCTGCGTATAATATTCAGCCTCATCTTTATCAAGATATTTAGCCATTTCAAGCATACCGCATACCGCTATAACACCTGCTGAAGAATCACGCGGTTCATCACTGCCGGTATCAAAATCAAAGTCCCAATAAGGCACTAAATCCTTCGGCAAATGTTCCATAAAATATTTTGTTACACGTTTAAATATATCCAAATATTCTTTATTTCCTGTTTTAGAATACGCAACCGCACTGCCGTATATTCCCCAAGCCTGACCTCTCGCCCAAGCCGAGCCGTCACGATTACCCTGACAAGTAACACCCTTTGTAGGTTTACCTGTTTCCATATCAAAGAAATATGTATGATATGTCGAATTATCGTCACGCACGATATTTTCCATCGCTGTTTTTATATGCGCCTGTGCTTTTTCTTCATACTTTTTATCACCTGTCACCTTGCTTGCCCAGAAAAGCAACGGCATATTCATAAGACAATCTATTATAAGTCTGTAATTGTCCTTATCGCCTATTTTGCCCCAAGCTTGAAAGAACTGACCTTTTTCGTGAAAACGTTTCATCAAATTATCCGCCGCCAAAAGTGCCGCACGTTTACCCACTTCACTGCCTGTAAGCTTATATGCCGCAACGCAAGACGGGCTGTACAAAAAGCCCATATCGTGATGGTCGGTATTAATATGATGTTCTATTCTGTAAAGGAAATTGTCCACTTGACAAAGTGCCGCTTCCTTTAATTTATCGTCTTTGTTACTCTCATAAGCAAGCCACAATTCACCGGTCCAAAAACCCTCTGTCCAGTCTGTATTTTCTGTTTGCCTGTAAAAATTATTTTCACTGTTTGCACCCGGAAAACAGTCAAAAAACTCGTCAACATTATGTTCAATAAGCGAAACCGCCTTATTGTGTGCGTCACGAATTTCTTTATCATCAGCCACCGGATAGCCTTGTAATTCTTCCATAGTTATCATACTTAAAATCACACTCCTTATATAATAATTATACCAACACGGCCAAGTTATTTCAATAGCAATAATTTAATGTCAATAAATTTAACGTATAACAATAGGCAAGCCGAAAATATAGGCGTCCCTATTCAGTCTACCTCTTTAATTATCCTTTAACTCCCGAAGATGTAGCGTTTTCAATAAAGAATCTCTGACTGAACAGGAATACAACGATTATCGGCAGCAATACAAGTGTAGCCGCCGCCATTTGTGAACCGTAATCCTGAACTTGTCCTGCCGAAAACAACTTAATACCTACAAAAAGCATTTGTTTATTTATATCCGATATCGGCAATGACGGTACATTCTGCGGTTCATCAAAGGCAACAGACATTACAATGACGGCACAAATCACAAATAAAACAGACAGCTTTACAGTTTATAAAGACTTTCGTCTTTATGTTCCGGGTGAAGAAACAGTAAAATTGAGCAAAAATTTTGATAACAACGGTATGAACGTAACAGTTAAGAACAATTCTTCAGACAGCTTAACTATAAAGGTTTTAGTCGGCGTATACAACGAAAATGATACTCTTAACACAGCTAAACTTCAAACCGTTACACTTGATTCAAAAGCAGAACAAACAATTTCATTTGCAGGTATCACCTCCGACAAATCAGTTTCAATATTTGCATGGGACAAGGATATGACACCACTTACAAATGTATTGCAATAACACAAAAAATACACCTATCATTCGATAGGTGTATTTTTCATTTGTTTTTCAATCCAAGCCATAAGCAAATTCACTATTTTTTCTTGTTGGACAGGAGTAAGTTCAACATTTTTTGGTATTCTGTACCACTTGTTAAGGCAACCGCGGCAGCAGCACGCCGTTGCGTGTTGTGCAATAAACACAGGATGTCCGCGCATGGGTGTTTGCTTGCCGTCATTTGCAATAAATGACGGTGCAAGTCTGTCACGAACAAAGTCGCGTGCGTGCGAACGCACAGTATCCATACCTTTATTTTTTACATACTCCCTATCCTTTTCTTTCAGCTTAAAACTACTTCTGAACTTTGACTTTTCCAACTTTAAAAGTGCCTGTTCAATCGTCTGCATAAAATCACTGTCTTTCATATCTTCCGTATGTACAGGTTATATCGGCAATTTTCTTTGCGAGTTTGTCAGTCAAATCATTCTTACCCATTCTCCACTGCCAGTTGCCGCCAAGTACAGAAGGTGTATTCATTCTTGCCTCACTGCCAAGTTCAAGATAATCCTGCATTTGAATTATCGCCGTATCACTCACACTTGCCATAGCGGTTTTAATGAGTTTCCAAACAATATCGTCCTCCGAATCAATGTACTTTTTACAAAATTCAAGTGTATCTTCGTCAAGCTCATCAATCCAACCAAGCACTGTATTATTATCGTGCGTTCCGACATAGACAACACTGTTTGAATTATATGTATACGGCAAATAATTGCTTTCTTCACGAGGATCAAATGCAAATTCAAGCACTTTCATACCCGGAAAACCCGAATCCCTCAACAGCTTATGCACGTCCTCCGTCAAAAATCCCAAATCCTCCGCTATAATCGGCAAATCGCCCAATTCATTTTTAACGGCATTGAACAATTCAATTCCCGGACCTTTCAGCCACTGACCGTTTTCGGCGGTTTTATCACCGTAAGGAATCGAATAATACCCCTCAAATCCTCTGAAATGGTCGATACGTACAACATCATACAATGACGTTGCACTCTTTATTCTGTCTATCCACCAATTAAAGCCGCATTCTCTGTGCCTGTCCCAATTATACAGCGGATTTCCCCAAAGCTGACCTGTCGGAGAAAATGCGTCCGGCGGACAACCTGCAACAGCTTTCGGCACAAGATTTTCGTCAAGTTCAAATAAATCAGGATATACCCACACTTCCGCGCTGTCAAGCGCAACGTAAATCGGAATATCGCCGATTATCGACACACCGTTGTCATTGGCATACTTTTTAAGTTTGTTCCACTGTTCAAAAAATTTAAACTGCACAAACTCCCAAAACATAACGTCATCTTCGTGCGACGACTTAAATTCCCATAACGAATGAGAATCACGTTTTCTTAGTCCGTCCTCCCATTCAAGCCAAGACTTGCCGTCATTTTCATTCTTTATGCTCATAAACAACGCATAGTTTGAAATCCATCTTTCGTTTTTCTGCAAGAAGTCGTAAAATTCCGACAAATCACCTTTTTTAAATTCTTCAAAAGCAATTTTCAAAACCTTAAAACGATTTTCATAAATTGTTTCGTAGTCAACATTTTTTCTGTCTTTGCCCCAATCAAGCTTTGAATAGTCCGATTTTTTCAAAAGACCTTCTTCACGCAAAATATCCATATCTATAAAATACGGATTGCCTGCATTCGTTGAAAACGACTGATACGGCGAATCGCCGTAACTTGTCGGGCCAATCGGAAGAATCTGCCAGCACTTTTGTTTTGCACTCTTTAAAAAATCTACAAATTTATATGCCTCTTTGCCCATTGTACCGATACCGTAATCAGACGGCAACGATGATATGTGCATTAAAATACCGCTTTTTCTCATTTCTTCTACCTCCCGATAAGTTGTAAAATTACATGCGGATTTTCCGCAATATAGTCTGCACCGGCTTGTACCAATTCATTTCTTGTTCTGAATCCCCAAAGCACTCCGACCGACGTCATTTCGGCATTTTTCGCTGTAAATATATCAACATTGGTGTCACCCAAGAACAGACACTCTGACGGCTTTACACCGAGTTTTTTCGCTATTTCAAGCGCCGTAAAAGGATTAGGTTTTGTCGGCATACCGTCAATAACTCCATGCACCTCGTCAAAATAATTTTCACCGAAAATATTATCAGTAACAAAATGCACGACATTATCCGGTTTATTTGAGCATACCGCAATTTTTATGCCGTCCTCTTTCAGTTCTTCAAGCAATTCTCTTATTCCGTCATACGCATCCGTATCGTAAAGATAATCATTTTCATAATTTTCGTCATACACATCACGCACTTTTTCAAACATTTCCGCATTATCCTTGCCGTAAACTCCGAGCATTCTGTGAATAAGTTTATCTCTGCCGTCACCGACATATATTTTATAATCCTCTACCGGAATTTCGGGCAAACCGAATGCCGCAAGTGCAATATTACCAAAATGTGCAATAGCATTTATCGTATTTGTAAGCGTACCGTCAAGATCAAATACACATGCTTTAATATTACTCATAAAATCACCTCATTATGTTAATTATATATCTTGAAAACTATTATGTCAATGTGAATAGATTATGAATTTTTCTTGATATGCTTGATTTTTAAAAAACACTGTGATAGTATATCATTAAAGCTTCTACAAAATTGTTTTTTGAAGAAAGGATATGTAAATATGAAAAAAAGTTTAATCGTTATTGCCGCATTAATTCTTGCAATGTCAGTTGCGGGCTGCGGTAAAAAGGCAGAAAATACAAATACAACACCTCAGCAGACTGCGCAGTCAGATGCGTCGGGTGCATACGAAAACGGCAGTGCAACAGAAACTCTTGACGGTCAGGACTATTCAAAGAATGTCGATATGGCGGCAGTTGAAGGTACAGAGGCAAAATCAGATACAAAAGAGGACAGCTATTCGGGTGAAGTAAGCAACAACGATATTTCTATCGAGGAAGCAAAACTTATCAATTATGATGACAGCGACGTTGTTGTTGTGTCATTTGAATTTACAAACAAAACCGATTCAGACCAATCATTCAGCGGAGTATATGACGTCGTCGCCGAACAAAACGGTTCTTCATTAGCTCCTGCAACAGTAATCGGCGTGGACGGTGTTGAACTTCTTACACTTTCACAAAATATTGCTCCGGGTGAAACAATCACTGTTCAAAAAGCGTACAAGCTTGACAGTAAGTCGTCACCGCTTGAAATAACAGTTCAGCCGTTCTCTTCAGACGACGAATCATTCGTTACAAAGACATTTAATTTCTAAAACAAATAAAAAATATCTCTGCACAATGCAGAGATATTTTTTATTATGCTTTAACAACCACATTTTTACCGTTAATTTTGCCTCTGTACAGCAATTTATCGGCACTTTCAAGAAGAACATCATCGACTTTACCGCTATCACGTTCGATAATTCCGAACGTCATCGTAACGTAAATATTGTTATTTTCATAAACAAAATTTTTATTTTCGATAGTTTTTCTTAAGTTTTCAACTTTTACAAATGCGCTGTCAATATCATCATTACAGAACATAAACACAAATTCTTCACCGCCCCACCTGCATATATCAACATTCTCCAAGCCGAGCGATTTTCTCATAATCTCCGAAATATTCTGCAGTACATAGTCACCGCATAAATGACCGTATGTATCGTTTATTTTTTTGAAATCATCAATATCACCGATACAAATGACCACAGATTTATTGTCCTCGCTGTCCTTAATTCGTTCCATAAACATTCTTCGGCTTTGCAAGCCTGTAAGTCGGTCATAATTTGCAAGATTGTTAAGAGTCTTGTTTTCATCAACGAGCTTTCTATGCGTTACAGTTGCCGATACGTCCGATATGTACGCACCTATCAATATAATTCCGACTGCCAAAACAGTATTGTATATTGTAACAAAAACGATATTCACTTCTGCCTCCGAGTAAATATGACGGCAATGCAACGTCAACCCTATATACAACAGTACCTCACATATTGAAAATATATATGTTACACTCCGATGTTTAAACGGATTAAAATACACAAATGTTGCCATAGAAAGCAAATACAAGGCAAAATCCGACGAATATCCGCCATTTAGCACCGTCACCGTAACAAACGCCGATACTTCCAAATGCACCAGTACAATACAAACGCGATAATATCCTTTCAGCACAACAAACAGCATTAATATATAAAATATCACACTGCCGATATTATACATAAACGGTATCTGCATTGAAAAATGCTTAAATATAAATAGAAACGAAATATGGAATATTTCACATAAGACAATAATCTGTGTGTAGACACTTTTAACATTGTCTTTAATTCTCATAATATATCTCCCTATTCTCTATGAGTATATTATACACGTTTCTTTCGACAAAAACAAGATTAATTTAGAGTTATTTTTCATTTTTTGCATAAAAAAAAGTGACAGACTGAAAATCTGTCACAATGTACTCCAAATTAAAGAGCAGCCTTAGCTGTTTCAACAAGCTTTGCGAATGCAACGCTGTCAGCGATAGCGATTTCAGAAAGCATCTTTCTGTTCATTTCGATACCTGACTTCTTAAGACCGTTCATAAATGTTGAATAGTTCATACCGTTTTGCTTACAAGCAGCAGAGATTCTTGTAATCCAAAGACGACGGAAATCTCTCTTTCTTCTTTTTCTGCCTACATAAGCATTTTGCATTGAACGCATAACAGCTTGGTTAGCAATTCTGAATTGCTTGCTTTCAGCACCTCTGAAGCCCTTAGCAAGCTTTAATATCTTCTTATGTCTTTTTCTTGTATTTAATGCACCTTTTACTCTTGCCATTAGTTTCTACCTCTCTTTCGAATTATTTGTAAGGAATAAGCTTTTTAATAACTGCTGCGTTAGCCTTTGAGCAGTAAGCTTGCTTTCTTAGATGTCTTTTTCTCTTAGTTGTCTTTTTGTTCAAAATGTGTCTTCTGAACGCCTTGTTCATCTTAACCTTACCATTCTTAGTTACGTTGAATCTCTTAGCGGCGCCTCTGTGAGTCTTTATCTTAGTCTTAGCCATAATGCACACTCCTTCCGAATTAAATAATATTATGACAAGGGAGCAAGAAACATTGTCATATTTCTGCCCTCAAGCTTAGCCGGTTTTTCAACAGTTCCGGCTTCTTTAGCCTGTTCTGCAAATCTTTCAAGCAAGGTATAACCAATCTGTGAATGACTTACCTCTCGACCTCTGAAACGAACTATAACCTTTACCTTATCGCCCTTTTTAAGGAACTTTATTGCATGATTACATTTCGTATTGAAATCATTTGTATCGATAGACGGTGAAAGCTGAACCTCTTTGATGTTAATAACCTTTTGGTTCTTTCTGTTTTCTTTTTCACGCTTATTAAGCTCAAACTTGTACTTTCCGTAGTCCATAATCTTGCATACCGGCGGCTTTGCCTGCGGAGCAATCTTAACCAAATCCATTCCCTTTTCATACGCAATATCCTGTGCCTCTTTTGCACTCATTACGCCAAGCTGTTCGCCATCAGCTGAAACAACTCGAATTTCGTTATCACGAATTTGTTCGTTAATCTGCAAATCATTCTTACTAATTGTTAATCCCTCCTTAAAACATAAACAAAAAAACGGCTGCAAAACGCACCCGCACAATACACCGATACCTAAAGTATCTGTATATTTACCGCAAAGCCTTCGCCGTACGGTGAGAACGGATTGTTCTGCTTGTTTTCTTTTCTGAAATATTATATCAGATTATTTATTCCCTGTCAAGCATTTTTATTAAATATTTTCAAAAAAGGTTGCCGGCATTAGCCGACAACCCTTTTATATTATACATCTGCTGTTTTAACCGATTCAAATTCTTCTATAACTTCCTTTGTCGGAGCTTTTGTGGCAAGTGACACTATAAAGATAAGTGCAAGCGATACAATGAATCCCGGAATAATTTCATATACGGTAAATATACCCGGAAGATTATCCGCACCCCATATAGCAGTCGGAACATATGCCCACAAAAGTGCTACCGCACCGCCGGATATAACACCTGCCAATGCACCGTGTTCATTACAACGTTTCCAGAACAAGCTGCAAAGAATAACCGGACCGAATGCCGCACCGAAACCTGCCCATGCGTGAGCAACGATTTCAAACACCGACGAATTAGGGTCAAGCGCAAGCAAGCAAGCTATAATTGCAACAACCACAATCGTGATACGGCTTACGTTAAGCAATGTCTTTTCCGAAGCATTCTTGTTGAAAAGCGTGTTGTATATATCCGATGAGAATGATGATGACGCAACAAGAAGCTGTGAATCGGCTGTTGACATAATAGCCGCAAGTACAGCCGAAAGCAACAATCCCGCAATAACTGTCGGGAACATATTCTGTACAAGTACCATAAATACTTTCTGTGTATTTGCGCCCTCAAGCATACCGTTTGCATTCAAAATGCTAAGTGATGAAGGGTCTGTAATCTGACCTGTTTTGAACATATATTGAATATACGGCGATGCCAATATACCAACCAATACAGCCATAGCAAGACTTACAATAACCCAAACCATAGCAATTCTTCTTGCAGGCTTAATATCCTTTGACGACTTTATAGCCATAAATCTTGTAAGGATATGAGGCTGACCGAAATATCCAAGCCCCCACGCAATAGCACTGACTATACCCATTGCACCGAAACCTTCCGATACACCAAGTGTAATTTTACCGATTTCCGACCATTCAAATGTATTTGAAGTAAGACCTTTATACATAAAGCAAGGTACAACGATTATTGCGGCAAACATAAGCAATCCCTGAAACAAGTCTGTCCAACAAACCGCTTTAAATCCGCCAAGGAATGTATATGCCGTTACAACGACAACGCTCAAAATAAGTGCAGGTATATATCCGATACCGAATACATAGTCAAACAAATTAGCACCTGCCGCAAACATTGACGATGTATAAACCGTAAAGAATATCAAAATAAACAACGCCGAGAATATACGGAGCACGTTTGATTTTGAATGAAATCTGTTTTGCAGAAAGTCTGGAATTGTGATTGAATTGCCTGCAATCTGTGTATATTTTCTAAGCGGTTTTGCAACGATTAACCAGTTAAAATATGTACCGAGTGCAAGACCTATTGCAGTCCAAATTGCGTTTGTAGCACCCGAACCCAACAAATATGCAGTACCCGGAAGTCCCATCAACAGCCAACCGCTCATATCCGAAGCCTGCGCACTTAGTGACGTTACCCAAACGTTCATACCGCGTCCGCCAAGTACATAATCGGAATGTGTTGAATTTTTTTTGTAGAAAACAAATCCGACCATTACCATAGCGATAAGATACAGAAGTAATACAATACCCTGTATTATACTTTGTGATGTCATATTAATACCTCTCTTTTTTTAAATATACTACTCATTATATCAAAAAAGGATAAAGTTTGCAATATTAAATATATATCAATAATTAATTTTAGCGAAATTTGCTTTTTTAATAATGCGATTTATGATAATGAAGTAAGCAATCATAAGCCAAATTGTCGCCCCAAACCACGCAACAGGTGACGCAATACATACCGCCGCAAACTTCAAATACGACACAAGCACAAATGCAACAAGCGAACGCATAACCAGTTCCCAAACACCGCCGAAAAACGCAATCATACTACTGCCTATACCTTGCAGAGCATTTCTGTAAACGAACAGTAAACCGAGTATCACATAGAATACGCCGTTTAGAACAAGGTATTCTTTTGAAAGCGACATAACTTCATTCTGACCGCTGCCGACAAACAATGCAACAAGCGGTTTTGCGAACGTAATAACAACAAATCCGCCTACAATACCGCAAACCGTTGCGATAATCGCCGCACCCGTCACACCTTTTTTAATTCTTTCAAGCTCTCTTGCGCCGTAATTTTGTGCGGTGTATGTCGCAACCGCAACGCCCAATGACGCAAGGGGCTGTGTTGCAAATTGGTCTATTTTCGAACCGGCTGTAAATGCCGCAACGGCAGTTGAACCGAGCGAATTAAGTGCCGATTGGATTACCATTGTACCGATGGCGGTTATCGAAAACTGAAACGCCATAGGCAAGCCGACTTCAAGGTGTTGCCAAGCAAATTTCCAAGAGAATTTCCAATCGTGCTTTGTAAGTCTTAGAATCGGGAATTTTTTCAAACTGTATACAAAGCACAATATACCCGAAATAAATTGTGCGATAACAGTTGCCCAACCCGCACCGGCAACACCCATTTTAAATGTAAGAATAAATACAAAGTCAAGTATAATATTGATAATACTTGCGATTATCAAGAATACAAGCGGTGTTTTACTGTCGCCGAGCGAACGGAGTATACTTGAAAACAAGTTGAAAAATACCGCTGCCGCAATACCTTCAAAAATTACTATTATGTAGTTGTACGAATCGTCTATAATGTCGGACGGAGTTTTCATAATCTCCAAAAGCGGTCTTGCCGCCAATACGCTTATCGCAGTCATAACAATCGTTACGGCTATACCTAAAATAATGCTTGTCGCAACAGAACGCCTTACGCCGTTTTCACTGCCTGCACCGAATCTCTGTGCGGTTATAACCGCAAAACCGCTCGTCACACCTTGCACAAATCCCACAATCAAAAATGAGATTGAACCTGTCGCACCAACCGCCGCAAGTGCCTCAACACTTATGGTTCTTCCGACAATAATCGTATCCGCCATATTATAGAACTGCTGAAATATATTACCTATAAGAAGCGGTACCATAAAGCTTAATATCAACTTTATCGGACTGCCCTTAGTCATATCGTTAGTCATATGTAATCTCCTCTCTTTGTTTAATGCCTGAACTATTATAGCACAATGTTTTTATTTTTCAATACTTTTTTCAAAAATTATCAAATAATCGCAAAAGTTATAAAAAACCAAAAATTTTTCTTGTTTTAATTGTGATTTTGTGGTACAATCGAATGGTTGTTTTTTTGAGGAGGGTAATATTATGAATAAAAAATTATTAACAAAAACACCTGTCGTCTGCGGACTTGCGATTATATGCTGTCTGCTTTGGGGAAGTGCTTTTCCTTGTATTAAAATAGGTTATCAGATGTTTAACATTCCGTCCGGTGCGGTCGGCTCACAATTTCTTTTTGCCGGTATTCGTTTCACACTTGCCGGTATACTTACAATTCTTTTCGGAAGTATTTTAAGCAAAAAAATACTTGTACCGAAAAAAGAATCACTTTTTTCTGTTTTTAAACTTTCTATGGTGCAAACAGTTTTGCAGTATGTGTTTTTCTACATAGGCTTGGCGAATACATCAGGCGTAAAATCTTCTATTATAAATGCCGCAAACGTATTTCTTTCAATATTATTCGCAGTATTTATATTCAAGTACGAAAAAATGACGGTTTTAAAAGTTTTGGGATGTGTTGTAGGATTTTTAGGAGTTGTTGTAATTAACCTTGCGAACGGTGGTTTTGATATGAGTATAAAACTTTCCGGTGAAGGTGCTATATTGCTTTCAGCGGCAGCTTATGCACTTTCATCGGGTATGATTAAAAAATATTCTAAAGATGAAAACCCTGTGGTTCTTAGCGGTTATCAGTTCTTTTTAGGCGGTATTATTCTTGTCGTTGTCGGAATAGCAACAGGCGGTAAGATTTCCGGATTTACTCTTGCATCTATCGCACTTCTTATATATATGGCGATGATTTCAGCTGTAGCATATACTTTGTGGGGAATATTGCTTAAATATAACCCTGTCGGTAAAGTTGCCGTTTTCGGTTTTACAAATCCGATTTTCGGCGTTATCCTTTCGGCTGTTTTTCTCGGTGAGAAAAATCAGGCTTTCGGTGTTCAGGGTCTTGTAGCACTTGTCCTTGTTTCAGTCGGTATATTTATGGTTAATAAATCTAAAAATTAGTTATTCTTCGGGCGGTTATTCACCGCCCGTTTTTTGTTTGCCACTTAGTCGACTTCGTCACCGGTTCCCATTAATGTAGTCTTTTATACCTCTCCTTGAGGAGATAAGGCACACAATGACGGAGTGGTGGCTCCGTAAGGCGGTAATCTGCCACTTATCCCCTATTTTCTGTAATTACTATTTTATACGGGACGGCATCCCGACGTCCCCACTCACACGCTCCGTGGGGAGCGTGACCAAGTGACCGATAGCAACGGAAAAACACTGTCCAATTTCAACTCACACGCTCCGTGGGGAGCGTGACGATACAATAAAACGTATGCAGAGCTATTGTACAAGATTTCAACTCACACGCTCCGTGGGGAGCGTGACGATACAATAAATATTTCGGCATTTTGAATATTACGATTTCAACTCACACGCTCCGTGGGGAGCGTGACTTCGACTTGTCCGCCTGTCAATGCGTCATAGGCGATTTCAACTCACACGCTCCGTGGGGAGCGTGACTTTCATAAAAAATACGATTAGAGTACATAAAGTAATTTCAACTCACACGCTCCGTGGGGAGCGTGACTAAAATCATATTTCTCGGAAATGGCAATAGAAAAATTTCAACTCACACGCTCCGTGGGGAGCGTGACCAGAGTGCCACCACATATGGTGGCAGATTTGGATATTTCAACTCACACGTTCCGTGGGGAGCGTGACATATTTAAAACGTTTACTGATTGCAGTATCAGAGTATTTCAACTCACACGCTCCGTGGGGAGCGTGACTCTACATATTGTATATGTGAAGTCACACCACCACAACAGAGCGGACATTTTACTAAAAATCACTTTAAAAAGCGATATTTTTTACATAATATGTATTATTTTTTCAGCGAACCTCCATATAAACCAATATCACTGCACGTTCGCTCACAAAATCAAACTGCCCTCAGGATCATATGTTTCCTTTGCACCTATATGCTCCACTCTTCTCTTCCAATTATTACCCAAATAATAGAATCGAAGGCTATCTTCTTCTTCATCAATAATTTTCATAAGTCTATCTTTTAATTTCAAGAATGTTCCGTAATCAACATCAACTTCAAACACAGAATTTTGCACTCTTTGTCCGTAATTAACACATTCCTTTGCAACCTTGCGAAGTCTTTTCCTACCTGCCGCATCGACAGTTGACACATCATAACTTACCAAAGTCATCATCAATATCACCTACCTCGCCAAATAACACGGATACTCGTCAATTTCACCACGCACAAATTTTGCAAGCAACATACTTTGCACATACGGCAAAAGTCCCATAGGAATTTTTTCCTTCAAATACGGATGTATCATATCGGTACGTTTTTTCTCCTGCCATTTTGAGAGCACCTTTTTCCTGCCGTCATCATTCAAGAAAACTGCACCGCTTACCTGTACATCAAAATCTTCAGGTTTAATAATTTTAAGATTTATTAATGTCAACACAAATCTTTCAACAATACATCTCCCCTCCTCGACCAAATCGCACGCAAGCGATTCACGTCCAGGACGAAGCGAATGATAAAATCCCATATAACTGTCCAATCCCACACTTTCAAGTGCCGCCGCATATTCACGGGTAAAAATCGTATATAAAAACGACAACATTGCATTCACCCTATCGAGCGGAGGTCTTTTACTTCTCATTGCAAAACAGAAATCGTCTTTTTGATGAAGAATAAGGCTGTCAAACACATCAAAATATGCCTTTGCACCGTTACCCTCCGTACCGAGTATGCCGTCATAATCATCTGTGATATACACGCTTTTAATACAACCGTCCAAGCGTTCTATACAATGAGTCAGCTTTCCGTCCTCATCAATTTGCGGATAATCTTTAAGCGTTCTTTTCACAACACTTTTTGTATTCGCCAATTTTGCGGCAACGGTATTTTGTCTTAAAAGTGCAGGCGGTTTTGAAAAAAGTTCGTATTGACGTTTTCTCAGCAACACATTTCCGTGTGACGCACCCTGCACGCGAGCCAAAAATCTGCCTGACGGAGATATGAAGTTAATAGGTATGCCGTAATCGGCACACTTCCCCATGAGTGCAGGCGAACAGCCAAGATAGCTGAAACAAAATATCGCCTCAATATTTGAAAACGGAAGTCGTAATTTAACCTCATTATTTTCCTTGCACACAACATTTTCGCCGTCGAGAGTCATGTATATATTTTCATTCGTGACATACAAAGTATTCAAAAGTTTTCTCATACGCAATCCTCCTCAATAATCTGTTTAATGCTGTACTTTTTCGTTTTAGGCATACACAAATCTTTAATCGAGCAACCACTGCACTTTTGACCTTTTATTTTTGGAGGAATAACACCGTTTTCCATTACGTTTTGCATTTTACCGACCAAATCATCAAGCAAAGCTTTATACCTGTCATACTCCTCATCAAACGGCATTTTCACACGTTTTCTTGTATCGGCATAATATATGCACCCCTCACTGTTGCATTTCCAAATATAGTCCGCACACAATTTTTGAGCAAACACCTGTATCGCGTCAGTTTCTCTTATAGAGCCGTCTTTAGGCTGTGTAGGCTTGTATTCCACAAGTCTGACAGTGTACTTTCCGTCAAGACCGTCTATCGGTACGCCGTCTTTATTTTTGCAAAACTCTATACAATCCGCAACGCCATACAAATCAAGTTCATCATTATACAAAGTAACCGAGCTTAAAACAACCTTGTTATTGCTTTTGAATTGGTGTTTGCCCGAATGTACGTTTTCGTGCATAATATTCGCCAACACAACCGAAACATTTTCAGCCCAGGCATTCTCAATTTCAAGCAATCCGAATCTTCTTGGGCAATACATATAATGCTGTATTGTCCTTATATTAATCATGCTTTTTCCTGAAGTTCTACTCCTTCAGGCATATTTTTATCGACAGTGATTTCATAGTCATTGAAACTTCTCGGAACTTCCACTCCGTCTTTTTTGCTGATAACAATTTTGTCAAACAACACATTCGCCGGAGCATTTCCGAGTAAGGAATCATGCTTGAATACATAAAGTTTTCTTACGCACATTTTACCTCTTGCGGCACTTCTGTCGTGTTCAAACATATTGATAATGGCCTTCCACAAAAGTTCAAGATCTTCTTCCGAAAACTTAGTAATTTTCTGTGCAAGCATAGCCGACACATATCCGTCCGCTCTGTACAAGCCATACGGTACTATGCTCTTTCTGCCCATAGTAGCACTATCACTTTCATTTGTTCTTGCCTGTCTTGTAATTGTTATATCCTGTGTAAATATCGGATCAACACTCTTTGCGAAACTAATCTGAACAGGACCTCTGACAATACCGCATGGGTCGTTACCTGTACTCATAACCGCACCGAATGTTCTTACATCAAAATAATTTTGACATATGTAATCTCTTGCCGCTCTTACCGCCTCAGGATTTTTACCCTTTTGACCTGTCTTTTCGCCTATTGCCTCATATGCCTCCGTAAATTTTGTGTTAAGTGCCTTATCAGGCTTTACAAGAATATTATAATACGGCTCATCTTCTTTAAAAATTTCCACAAAGTTGCGGATTTTTCTCTTTAAGCACACATCTGTAACAAGTCCTGCCGACGTTTCGGGATCAATTCTCGGCATATTGCCTGCATCGGGATCACCGTTGGGATTTCCGTTTTCTACATCAAAAATAACTGTAAATTCGTATCTGTTTTTAATTGGTTCCATAATTCTCTACTTCCTTTCATATTTCCTTAGTTTTTGTGTCATTTGGTTTATATAAATCTTGCATTTGCTGATAATAGCCTATAATAAACTTACCCTGTGCATTTAATGGTAATGTTTTAGGAAAAGTTCCGTTTAGCTTATCCACAATCTCACCCGTGAGTTTTTTATACTTAGGCTTATAGTCAAGTTTTTCAATGTGGTATTGCGAAAGCTTTATAAGTTTCGGAAATACCGTTGACGGATTTGCACAAGCTGACGCAAAATATGAATCCTTAATCGTTCTGTTTAATTCTTTCCCCTTGACTGATTCAATCTGAACCTTTTCAAGTACGGCAAAAAGTCTGCCGCACAGATACGCTTGATTATTATTTTCAATATCAAGTGCCATTTTTATCTCCTCCTTATTTTTTGAATATCTATCTTTTCTGTTTATGCAAGCCTTGATAATGCCTGCACGAACATAATTTACCGATTTATCCGTTTTCACTCGTCTTATGGCATTTTCAAGCAAAGACTCCGGATAACGTGTACCGTTTATTATTGCACCGAACACCGAAGCCATAAGCGGCGGCGGTGTGGTGTAATTTGTGCTTTGAGGCGGTTTTAATTCTCGGAATATTCGCCACATCGGTATATTTCCTTTTGAATTAACAATCATTATATCTGCTTGATGTCTTGCTATATGTGAAAATATGTTGCCGAATTTATCACGGTATATAAATTTCTGTGCAAGACGCGAAACATTCGGAGCAATTCCCACAATATAGAACTCAACATTTTTATCAATGTCCAGTCCTGCCAAATCGGGACTTTTACCCTCATTCACATCATTAAGCGATTTAAGCAAAATACTGTTCATTTCATCTGCGTCAATCTTATCGTCAAAACCAAGCATCGACGCAAACAAATCCGTTTCTTTTGAATCGTCATCTGACATCGCCCAAAATACAACTGTCATATCATCAAGATATATTCTGTGATTTTTGTCTGCGATTAAAGTGTTTAATGCCTCTGTGTAGTGTTTCATAGTAGTTTGCGTTATGGAACTGTTGTACGCCTGTTCTTTGCCGTATGAACACTCTGCCGTATTATTTACGCAAACCATTAACGCACCTGTTGCATTTGCATTTCTTACACCCTTGATTTTATCGTGCGTTACCGATATTTCGCCTTTTTCTCCCGTAACGGCACATATGTCATTACCCTGCACCGGTCCGACTGATTTTTTCAGTTTCGTTATCTTTTGAGCAATTTCGCCGTCAGTATCGTGCAATTTTATTTCAGGGTGGCCGTCAAGACCGAAAATAAAATTCGCCGTCGAGTATGCTTTTCCGAGATTTACAAGCAACTCATTTTCGGTTTCGACCTGCGGATTCCACTTTTGCAGAAAGTTTCTGTATGCCGTAACTATATCCGATGTCATACCCTCTGTAAATTCAAGGTTTTTGTCCACAAACGCTTTATGCGATTTCTTCGCCTTATCCGTACTGTCCTCAGTTGAATATGTACCGCTCTTATTGTCGTAATTAAGTCCGAAAATATATAACGGTCTGTGTTCGACAATATTTCCGTCTATACCAGGTTTCTGTGTTCTCTCCGGCAAAACCACCGATATAGGCTGAAGTTTGGTTTTACCCTTACTGTCGGGTTCACTTTCCTGCTCCACGTTTATAATATCGCTTACTGTACCGTCTTTTCTCAGCATAATCATATGCGTGATATTCTGTCTTGAAAAACCGTCTTTGCAAACCTTGTCATTTCTCGCAAGAATATCGTAATATTCATTCAAAGCCTTTATCAGCATTTCATCATCTCCCTATATTTTGCTACATCTATAACACCGTCAATCATATGCGGTCTGTAAAAAAGTGCGTCTGCCTTGTCCGAAAAATTACGTTTATCCCAATCATTATCTTTCGGATGTCCGCCGTCCTCAAACTTCATATGATACAGCATAAATCCTAAATCCGTATCACCTTTTAACGTATCCGAAACATTTTCAAGCGGAAATTCCTCCACAAGCTCAATACTCTTTACGGGAAATTCACGACACCCAAGCACAGGTTGTCTGAATTGTTGACCGTTTCTTAAACGTCTTAGAAGAATATTATAATGCTTTTCCTCCGACTCGTCATCATGGTCACTCTGTATACCCGTAAGTTCAAAGTGAAATTCCACGCCGTAACATACATCTTTCAAAATCATACTTCCGCGTTGATTTATCATATCTTTAGTATAAATCGTCGCATCACCGGTACCGTTTTTCATACTTTTTTGTACCGACTGCAATTTTATTTTTTCCTTAACTTCATTACGGCGAACATTGATAAATGTTATCGGATTAAAAACGATAATCTTATCAATTACATACCGAATTGCCGGTTTCCAATACACCGACTTTATCAGTCCCTCAAGAGCTCCCGGTGTCGGAACATCATAACTCACACGTTCAACTTTCATTTCAGGGCGGTTAAACGCGGCATAATCGCCTTTAACCATAATTTTAAATCCGTAACTCATTTTAACCTCCTCATACAAAATAATCTACATCATTTTCCAACGTCAAACCCACGTCCGACTTATAATAATCTGTATTTGCAAGTATGCAAACACCACAATCAAGCTGTTCTATAATCCCCTCTTTAATCATTTCTTCAAGCTCCCAAATATGTACGGACGCACTGTACTGCTGTAATTTTCGTTTTACGGACAGTTTTCCGTATCTGAGCTGTTCAATCAAATCTTTATTTTCATCACGCGGAATTACTATTCCTATAACTTGATTTTTGATAAACTTAAAATTCTCGGCATACGTTCTGAACGGTATTTCATCAAATTTCAAATTTTCACCCATAAGCGAAGTTATGGTACTTTTGTCTATATTGCCGTCATTAAATGCAAATAAGCGACTGTAATATTCTTCAATACATTTGTCGGTTGAAATATTGTCAAATTCCTCAAATAAATTTCGTGTTATATTTGATTTAAGCTGAATTTCACCTTTTCCGCCGTCTGTTTCAAAAACAAACACATCGCCCATATCCATCTTACCCTCACGGTTACATCTACCGCCGGACTGCAATATGTTATCAATTCCCGCAATTTCTCTGAACACCGCCTTAAAATCAAGGTCAACACCCGCCTCAATCAGCGATGTTGAAATCACGGTCGTATTAATTCCGTTCTTTATATCTTCCTTTATTTTTGCAATAATCTCCGAACGGTGCAAAGGCGTCATATATGTTGACAAATGATACTTGTTACCGCTGCACATATCATATAATTCCCTTGCCGTTTTCCTTTTGTTCACAATTATAAGTGCATTGTCATATTCCTGTGCCTTTTCTGCCAGTGAAGCAAGTTCACACTTTCCGATATACTCATATTTGCACTTATCAAATACGTTAAACAACGACGTATCCTTAACCGCATTTTCTATTTTGACACCTGACATATACCTTTCCATAAATTTATCATAATTCGGCATTGTCGCCGACATCAAAATTGCCGTACTGTTAAGATACTTCGTCACATACCCTATTGCCCTTAAACAAGGCTGAATATAGTCAATCGGCAGCATATGTATTTCGTCAAATATGATAACACTGTCCGCCAGATTATGAAGTTTCCTAAGTCGTCTGCCTTTATAATGATACAGTGATTCAAAAAATTGAATATTCGTTGTTACTATAAGTTTTGCGTCCCAATTCTCACAGGAACGTTTTAATTTTTCCGAAGTTATTTCGTTCTCATCTTCATTTTTATCATCATCAAAATCATAATTTGAATGGTGCTGCAACACAGGAAGTACATCACCGAAAATATCCTCGAATACCTTTGCTGTCTGTTCAATTATACTGACATACGGAATTACATATATAATACGTTTTTTCTTATTCTCTATCGCAGTTTTCAAAGCCGCTCTTATACTGCAAAGAGTTTTTCCGCTGCCTGTCGGCATATTCAATGTATACACATTCGCATTCGATTCAACGCTTTTATAAACCTGTTCTTGTATAATACTTCTTGATTCTTGAAGTTTGGTTTCTATTTTAAAAGAATTAAGTTTTTCACATACTTTTTCGTATGCTTTTTGAAAATCTCCGTCTATACCTCTGTCTGTGTTGGGAGTTACAAACCGCTCCGTATCTATAAAATCCGCGTCCGTAAGGCATGAAAACAAATATCTTGTAAAAAAAGAATACCTTTCAATAATTTCTCTCTGATTACTGACATCAAAAAGTTCTCTCAAATTATCTTTGGGATATTCAAGTTTAACTTCATTTTCATACGCAGAATAATCGCCGGTTTTTCGTTTCATTCTGCCGTGCAAGGTCGAATCTTCTTCACCGTCAACTTTCGTTCCGCCATCAGGTAAACCCGAATGATGTCCCGCAACGCAATACTCAATCATAGGCACATATGATTTCGGCGGTGCTTTCGCAACTTCTTTTGCACCGCATATTGCGTGTTCCACTCGGATATTTTCCGCACCGTTTATACGTTTTTGAAAACCCGATGTATACTTGCCTATATCGTGTATTTGCCCCACAAATTCGGCTATATCCGCCCAAAATTCATTCGCATTTTCACGACATAACTTTGACGTTCCGTTCAAGTGGTCCAAAAGCAGCTGTTTCCGTCCGTCGTCTGATGTATGCCCAATATATTCCACAACTATCATCCCTTTTGCACAAATTATACTTTTATCATATCACTTTATTCGTGCAATTTCAACATATATTTTACTTTTTAGTAATTATCTATTAAATATACCTATAATTTTTATATATTTGCACCAAAAAAGGAACATATAAACAAAGCATACGCATTGTTTATATGTTCCCCAATGATTAGCTTAATTGAGTCTGCAGACAAATCCGCAACGATTTTGACTGCATTCTGTTTAATTATTATTGATATTAAAGCAATATCTCGCCTTTTCAGGCACTGAGCCTATCATACAAGGATTATGAATACTGAAATAATCCATAACATAACCCTTGTCGGTATAGATGTTTACACTCTTTTTGTCTTTCATCATTCCCGTATTATTTTCAATAACAATCTTCTTTATTTTTTTACAGTTGATTTCAATGTCCGAACGAGTGTAATTGCAAGCAATACTTGCATCTGTATTTTCCAAATTCACAGAATTGTTCAAAATGTATATTCCCTTGTACTCATCATCTCTGTTCGAGTAAGAAGAAAAGCATCTCAAACCTCTTGTTTCGATAGTATTTCCTATATATTTCTGTTCAAATTCAGTCGTCAGCTTAATATATATCGCCTCTGTAGAGCCGGTATAACGCGCAACGGAATTTTCGCCTGTATTTTTTACCGTATTGTGATAAACCAATTCATACGGACCTTCGATACCCGTTTCAACGCAATTTTGTACAACGTTATTTTTCACAATCGTATTAGGGAGTGATGTTCCCATACCCGCGAATATCGCCGCACAACCCACACCGCTTGTAAGTGCGTTCGTATCATTTACGGACGGTTTGCCGAAACCGATATTTTTGCACACATTATTTTCAATAACGTCTGCATATTTGCCCGAAACAGTCGGAGTCCAATAATCAATCGCCCCCCAAACGCTGTTGTTAATCGTGTTATTTCTTATAACATAATCGTCAACATCGCCGACAAAACTTATCGTCTTACCGCAGCTGTTCTCGAAAGTACAATTTTCAATAAGCACATTTTCAGCCGGACTTTGTGCATCACCGACTATTCTTATACTGTAACCGCTGTTTGAACTGTCCGAAATCTGATTGCCGCAATTTGTGAACTTACTGTTCAAAATCGCGATATTACTGCAATCTCTGAACACAATTCCGTTGTTTTCAAAATCGGTAAAAGAACAGTTGTTGAAAATAATATTATCGCAATTTTCAAACTTTATCATAGGAAAATTTTCAAAATCTATATTTTCGACATATAAATTCTCAACATTCTTCACAATCTGATATGACGGCACATCGTCCGAATAATCTGCAACAAGCATTGCCCGTTTTCCGCCGGAAGTTTTTATCACCGTGTCTGAATTGAATATTGACGGATATTTTCCGTATTTAATTGTACTGTGAACTTTGTATTCATTCGGAGCAAGTGTGTTTATTGTTCCGTCTTTGCCTTTTATGTCGTTTGAAACACTGCTGGCAGAAAACTCATACAAGTCAGTTCCCAACAGTACTGATGACGTATCATAATTCTTAAAATCCGCTTCGGCGATTTCTTCGGGTGTAAGTTTAAACAGTTCACCGTTTTTCGATTGAATGTTCGACTTGTGACTGTCTATCTCCTCACGTATTTGCAAAACAGCATTGCGTGCCGAATTACTGTCCGCCGCGTATACAAAATTCGCACCGAATGTCATGCACATCATCAATGCCGTTAAAAGAGCCGTAATTTTTTTCATTTTCAACTCCATAGCCTTTCTCAAATAAAAAAACAATTTTAATAATAGCGTCTGTAAAATTGCAAATTCAATTCATACAAATTTCAACCGCCATTACATACATTTTATCATTAATTATTCATTTAATCAAGACTTTTCGATTAATATTTTCAAATAAAAAAGCATATCATTTTCAAAAATGATATGCTAAATTTTTTAATAATTTTCTGCGTGAATTTCAAAATATGCTTGCGGGTGATTGCACACAGGACAGACCTGCGGAGCTTTTACGCCTACAACGATATGACCGCAGTTACGGCACTCCCAAACCTTAACTTCACTCTTTTCAAAAACCTCTTTTGTTTCAACGTTATGAAGCAATGCACGATAACGTTCTTCGTGAGTTTTTTCTATTGCGGCTACCATACGGAACTTTTCAGCCAATTCGGTAAAGCCTTCTTCTTCGGCAGTTTTTGCGAACTCGGCATACATATCTGTCCATTCAAAATTTTCGCCCTCTGCCGCCGAAACAAGATTTTCTGCCGTTGTTCCGATTCCGTTTAATTCTTTAAACCACATTTTTGCGTGTTCCTTTTCATTGGCGGCTGTTTTCAAAAACAAATCCGCTATTTGTTCAAAGCCGTCTTTCTTTGCCTTCGACGCAAAATATGTGTATTTGTTACGCGCTTGCGACTCACCCGAAAAGGCAGTTCTTAAATTTTCCTCTGTTTTTGTTCCCGAATATTTGTTTGCCATTTATATTACCTCCGTAAATTTATTTATATATAATATATACCACTATACACGAATTTTAAACAACATTTTTCTATGTCTTGCATTTTTCCGTTTTTTGTATTAATATATGTTTTGGGGTGATGATATGAATGTTGAAAAAAATATGTTTACAATCGGTGAAATGGCAAAATCAATCGAAATTACAAGAAAAATCATATTGAATTACGAAGCAAAAGGATTGATTACTCCGGACGTTAAAGACGGCAAAAACGGAAATCGTTATTATACCGTAGATACGTTCACTAAAATTCGTACAGTACGTATTTTGCAAAAGCTCGGTCTGTCGCTTGATGAAATTCACGCCTATTTAGACGGTAAAACAGATTTATTACCGCTTATCCGCCGCCTTGAAGCTATGCGTGACGAAATAAATTTGAATATTGAAAAGTTGTATGAAAGAGCAAACACCAATCCCACACAAATCAAGGAAATCCACATTGACAAGCAAACGATTTATCGACGCACTTTTACTACGGAAAGTATTCTCGATAAAACAAATATTCTGCGCGATACCGCAATACTTGCCATGCGTGAAGAGAGTGTGAGATTATTTCTGTAAATTTAATTTTTCTATGATAAAATACTTAGT